>ERZ1292632.791-Hain-H43-01um-R2-791-length-34316-cov-14_pt1 | contig 34316 bp, 67 predicted proteins | sample MGYA00564407_ERZ1292632 | MGnify/ENA primary metagenome ERZ1292632 (study PRJEB36523, sample SAMEA6512637) | groundwater metagenome | collected 2019-01-08 | study: AquaDiva: Metagenomics assemblies of 32 groundwater samples | reverse complement strand
TTGGGCAGTTGAGGTTGATGCAGATTATGAGGCTTTGCTTGTTGATGTGGCTGATATAAAGCAGCTAGCAAACTCGGTGATTGATGACCTACAAGCATTAGGCTTGGTTGCTTAAACTAATGGGGTCCACTGGTTGTGCCTTATCAGCCAGCATAAATAAATAGGAGGTTATATGCAGTTTAATGTATTTGAGAGACTTCTACTCAGGAACATTATGCCTCAGATTCAGGGCTGGAACTATGCCCACATGAAAGAGGCGCGAGAGCTAATTGAAGGTCTATTTACTGAGCAAGAAGAAGCTGACCTTCAATTTGAGCAAGAAGGAACTCGGGTCAAGTGGAAAGTTGCCAAAAAAGACGGCACGCCAATTCCGCAGGAACGAGACATTCCAGTTAGCGATGGCTTGAAAGCCAAAGTTGGTAAATTCCTGAAACAACTTGGCCGGGAAGAGCATTTAGGATTTGAGCATTATTCACTCTATAATAAGTTTGTAGAGCCTGCCTAATAGGCAGGATGGGCTGGCAGAGTTTTCTCCTTTGCTCACCAGCCCATTACTACTAAAGAGAATAAAAAATAATTGGAGGTTAAATATGGCAGTAAAAAAAGAAAATATAATATCACGATATATTGGTTTGTCGTCTGATACTAAGCCTACTAGTGTGCTTATAGGTTCAACTTTTTATGCATATGATACAGGGCTAATGTATATTACCCCTGATGGGACAAACTGGTATCAAAAACCTACGGAGAATCTGCAAGCTGTCTCGGCTTTAGCCAGCGACCATACTTGGTCAGGATTAACTACTACATTAACCGCTGGGGCTGCATTGGCTATTGGTAATGTATGTTATGTTGGCTCAGATGGTAAAATGGAGCTAACAGATGCAGATGCAGCAGCAACAATGCCAGGAGTGTTTATTTGCACGGCAACAATTGTAGAAGATGCAACGGGAGTGTTTCTGATAAGGGGATTTATGAGAGATGATACCTGGACTTGGACGGCTGGGGGAACTTTATATACCAGCACTACGGCGGGGGCATTAACTCAAACTGCACCATCGGGTTCAGGAGACCAGGTGCAGGTTATAGGTGTAGCTCTTAGTGCCGACATAGTATATTTTGATGCTGACTTAACATTAGTGGAGGTAGCATAAAATGCCAGATGTAAAATTAGTAAGCGGAGTAACAGTTGATGTTCCTACCCATACTGCTGACCTTGATGCCCATACTTACAATGCAATACAGAAGTTTATGACTGGGGAATATTATTGTTTTCCCGCCTCACACTATGCCAATATTACTATGGTAGCTGACCGCTTGTATGCGAGCCCCTTAATAATTGTCAGAGATATGACTGTTGACAGGATAGCAATACAAGTCAGTACAGCAGGAGCAGCAGGCACAAAAGCCAGGCTCGGTATTTACAATGATGGCACTAACCTCTACCCAGGAACGTTATTACTTGATGCAGGCGAAGTTGCAGTAGATGCAGTGGCAATAGTAAATATCACTATCAGCAAAGCTCTAACCAAGGGGATATATTGGATGGCAATAGTTACGAATGGGACTCCAGATGTTATGGGTGATGACGCATACGACCAAAGTATTCCTATTATGGGATTAAGTTCTACTAACTTCGGAGTAAACAATGACTACTGGTATGTAGCACATACTTATGCTGCTCTGCCTAACCCATATACAGCCGCTGGCAGCAAATACAACAGTGGAAAAGTTAGGGTGGCATTAAGAGTGTTAAGTTTGGATTAAGGATATTTGTGAAACTATCTTCAATCTTTATTTTAGTAGGATTAGCTGGGATAGTCCACCAGAAGATTATAGGTGGAGGATGGTTTAACTGGTCGCAAGTTCTTGAGTTAAAACTTCACCACGAACACCTGATTTTACTTTGTTTTATAATAGCATTTTTAATCGCAGTTCGGAATAGATTGCCTAAAAGATTGATTAAGAGAGGGATATTACCATATTAGTATGTCTTATGCTGAGAGAACTCATTTCAGATTCTTTGAAATTCAGGGTAGCAGAGCTTAGGGGGGATAAATTATGGCAACTGGCGATGAAATTTTAGTTTGGAAGACGGAAATTGAAAAACAAGAACCTGAAAGGAGAATTAATTGTCCTATTTGTGACTGGTCGCTAGAGGAACATAATGATATTTTACATTGCGAATTTTGTGGGTGGACTGAAAAATGAATGCATATGCTGATTTGACAACTTTAAAAAGTGCTTCTTATTTGAATATTACCGCTACAACTCATGATACTTATTTAAGGAAACTGTTAGAGCAATCAAGCCGCTTGATTGATAAATACTGTAATAGATATTTTTACTGTTATAATGGAACTAAATATTTTGATGGCAAGCAAATACTTTTTCCCAAAGATGATATTTTGTCAATTACAACTCTGCAAACAGATGAGGATGGCGATGCTACTTTTGAAATTACCTTTACTACAGGCGATTATCATCTTTATCCGCTTAATGATTACCCTAAGATAAGATTGGAAATCAATCCTGATGGGAATTATGGTTCTTTTGCCTCTGGTATTAAAAAGGGTGTTAAAATTATAGGAATATTCGGCTATGGCGATGGTTTATCGGCCACGCCCTATTATTCTGATACTACAACTGCCGAAGCCCTGGATGTCGCCGAAACAGCAATTGATGTAATTTCGGCTTCTAATCTTAGTGTTGGAATGACCCTTCTTTTGGTGGATTCAGATTCAAATAAAACCAATGAACAAATTTATATTCAATCAATAGACTCAAATACCATAACAGTGAAACGGGGAGTGAATGGCACAACAGATGATAGCCATGCTATAACGAAACAATTGTATATTTATGAATATCCTCAACCAATAATTCAAGCCTGCTTAGTAATGGCAATGAGAGCTTGGAAACGAAAGGATAGTGCCTTCCAAGATGTAGTTTCAATTCCTGAATATGGGCAATTAGCAGTTTATAAATCAGTTGACCCAGATGTCGCTGAGACAATAAAACAGTATCGGAAGAATAGGTATGCTTAATGGCTGGAATTGAAACGAGGATAGAAGTTAAGGGAGTTGAAGAATTAAATAAAAAATTACAGCCTAAAACAGTCAAAGAACCTTTAGCTGATGGGATTAGAAAGATAACGCTTGAGCTTGATAGGACAGCTAAAATGGCAACTCCTGTTGATATTGGATTTTTAGGAGCAAGTATTACAAATGAAATTGCCCCCGAATATGGTAAGATTATGGTTCAAACGGATTACGCCAGTTTTGTTGAACTAGGCACAAAAAAGATGGAAGCTAGACATATTGTAGGTTCTAAACGGGTATATGGATTAGGAATGTTTGGCTATGCGATTCAAGTTATCTCTAAGAAAATGGGTGATTTCATGAAGGAACTTGGGATAAATATTGAAAGGAAGATGGACTGATGGGATTAGAAACTATTGGGGCGGGGATTAAAACAAGATTAGAAACTATCTCAGGATTGAGAGTTTTTGCTCCCGATGAATTGCCAGATACAATCAATTCATTCCCATCGGTGGTTATTCTCCCCGGAGAAACAGTTTATCAATCAGCCTTTGATGCTGATACGAGTTACAATTTCAGGGTCATACTTTTAATGACTAAGCAAGACCAGCCTTCGGCTCTTGAAAGTATGCTGGATTATCTTGAACCAACTGGGACTTATTCAATTAGGGCAGCAATAGACGGAGACAAAACATTAAATAGCAGTGCTGATACCTGTGTTGTAATAAGTAATTCAGGCATAGGTTCTACGGTTTGGGGGGGATATGTTTATTTAAGTAGCGAATGGCTGGTTAAAGTTTGGGTATAAATCATACAGGAGGTAAAATATGGCAAGATTAGTGGGTTATGGTGGTGAAGTAACAGTTGCAACAGTTCCAGTTACAGGTATCAAAAGTTGGAAATTGGATTATACATTTGATACTCTGGAGGGGACTGGTTTTGATTCTAGCGGGACTAAAGTCTATACACCAGGTCTCAAAGGATGGAATGGTAGCTTTGAAGGCTATAAAGATGGAGCTCCGCTAACAATCGGGACTGAAATTGCTCTTGTGCTTAAAGAAAGTGCAACTGCTACACAGAAATATAATGGTCAGGCTATTGTAACTGGCTTACATCCGTCAGTCGGTGTTGATGGCTTAGCGGCTGTTTTATACGACTTTCAAGGAACTGCTGCCTTGACGATAGCTACAGCTTAGGAGGCATAATATGGCAAGAATAGCAGGATATGGTGGTTCAGTTTATATTGGCTCCCAACTCGTTGAAGATTGTGAGGATGCTTGGGATGAGCAAGCGGGAACAGGAGTTACGGCAACTGCTGATACTACAGACTATAAAGTTGGCAATGCTAGTGCCAAATTTGTCCTAACTGCTGATGCATTGGTAGCAATCTCAGCCTCTGAAGTTGTCTCCTCAATGGATTTATCAAGTTATGCCGAACTTCTATTCTGGGCAAAATGCTCAATAGCTTTGAACGCTGCTGATTTTCAGCTTTTGCTTGATAACACCGCTTTATGTGCCAGTCCAGAAAATACGCTTGATATTCCAGCCCTAACAGCGGGAATTTGGAAATTCTGTAAAGTTGCTGGCACTTTTACTGCGGCAACAGCAATTATATCAGTGGGCTTAAAGCAAGCGGTAGATAAAGGTGCTCTATCTATCTGGTTAGACGATATTAGGGCAGCCAAAGCAATAGCAGGAGTGAAAAGCTGGAAGGTAGATTATGTATTTGATGTGATAGAAACGACAGGATTTGATTCGGGTGGAGCCCGAGCATATGCCCCAACACTTAAAGGATGGTCTGGTTCTTTTGAGGGATATAAAGATGGTGCTCCATTGACTATAGGTTCAGTAGTGGGGTTAGAGCTTCAAGAATCCAGCACTGCAACTCAGCAATATAGAGGCTCGGCAATCATTACTGGCTTACATCCTTCAGTTAGTGTTGATGGATTAGCCGTTGTCTCATATGATTTTCAGGGCACTCATGGGTTAGAAATTCCAACAGCATAAAGGAGCATAATGGATAGAAAATTGCCAGTAAAAATAAAGAGAATAGAACTAGACGGGGATTATCAAGATTGGTGGCTTGAAATACAAACCAATCCGCCTTCTGGGGCTTTAATGGATTCAATTGAGGCACTGGAAAATGTAGGGAAGGATGTCAAATTGAGTGTTGCTATGCCACCAGTTTATTCTTTACTTCAACTGGTTATTCTGAAATGGAATTTTGTTGATGTTAAAGGAAGGGATTTATCTATCAATATTGATAGCTTTAAGAAACTTCCTATTGATTTGATAATGCAGCTAGCTCTTAAAACGCAGGAGGCATTGATAGCACTCCCTTTAGCAGCAAAATCCAGCTAGAGAAGGCAATTTATGACCCTTCTGAACCAGCACCGATTTCCTATATTAAGGCTCGTATCTGTCAGACCTTTGGTTGTCTTCCTTCTCAATTGGAGAATGAGCCTTCAGAAATGATACAGATGTATCAACTCATTCAGTTAGGCGATAAACTTATATCAGAAAAAATAGAACGGGAGTCTAAATATGCCCGCTAAAAGCGAATTACAGATTGAAGTAAAAGCTACAGATAAAGCCTCAGGTGCATTAAAGACGATTGGGGCTAACTCCAAAACAATGGCAGCCGATTTTGCTAAGGCTGGAGCTGGTATGCTTGCTGTTGGTGGAGCCATTGTGGGTGGTATGGCAAAGCTTGTTAATAACTATTCTAAGGCTGGCGATGAAGTAGCTAAGATGTCTGACAGGACAGGTATTGGCACAGAGGCTTTATCTGAATTGAGATACATACTTGATTTATCGGGTAGTAGTTTAGATGGTTTTGAAAAAGCTATTAGGACAATGCAAGGGGCTATAGTTGATGGCCAAGCTGGTATGGAAACTTACACAAGAGCATTTGAGCGGATAGGGATAGATGTAAATACTCTGAAAGGAATGAAGCCAGAAGACCAATTCTGGCTAATCGCTAATGGCATTGCCGCAATGACTGATGATACAGAAAAAGCAGCTACTGCTTCCGATATATTCGGTGCCAGAATGGGTACCTCATTATTGCCCATGCTTGCAGACGGGACTGAAGCAATAGCTGATATGAAGCAAGAAGCCCGTGATATGAATCTCGTCTTTGATGAGGAAAGTGCTGCGGCAGCCGAATCCTTTGAGGATTCTAAAACCAGATTAAAGAGTGCGTTAACGGGCATTGGAAATACTATTGCTGAAACTGTAATGCCCCAGTTTGAAGACTTTGTTAAAATGCTTACTGAAAAATTAAAACCCGCAATGGCTTGGTTGGAAGAACATCCCGAAGTAGTTACTGCTTTTTTGAAATTTGGTGCAATTTTTGCTGCAACTGGTGCTGTATTTCTAGCGGTATCAGCATTTATAAAACTTATAAATATGAGTCTGATACCAGCCATTTTTAGAGCAATAGTAGCTTGGATTGGTTTACTATCTGTGTCAGGCCCAGCAGGATGGGCAATTCTGGCTGGGTCTGTTATGGTTGCGACTGCGGCGATTGTGGCTTTGTGGGAAGTGCTGGCGGTGCCTCTTCCATCCAGACCATTCCCAGCACCAGGTGGTGGCCAAGCAGTTCCTCCAGGTTACGAAACTTGGGAAGAGGCTATTGCGGCAGGTATTCTCCCTGCTGGCCCTCCTTCTTATCAATATGGGGGTATAGTTCCTGGCCGCTTAGGGGCTCCAGTGCCCATTATAGCTCATGGTGGTGAAATGTTTGCGGGAGTGCATGGAGCTTATCGTGGCGGAGCAGGAGTTACAGTTAATCTTAATATTGGTGGTTCAGTTATAGCAGAGCGAGATTTAGTTCAAACTATTAGGGAAGAATTCCTTAAAATTCAAGCTAGAAATGTAAGTTTGAGGTTTGCATAATGTCATTACCAACAATCACAGTTAGAATAGGGCTTGCTTCTGACCCTTTAGACAATCCCCAGACTTGGACTGATGTTTCAGTTGATACAACTGCAATCCATATTCAAAGGGGAAGGCAACACGCTTTAGATAGAATAGAAGCTGGGATTGCTACTGTGATTCTTAAAAACTTCTCTAACCAATATTATCCTGCTAGTTCGGCTAATATCAAACCAGGGAAATGTATAAATATAAGAGCGACTTATGACGCAACGACCTATGACTTATTTACCGGCTTTATTGAATCTTGGCAGCCGAGTTGGCTATCTGGTGCTGGTTTATGTCCTATAATGACTTTACAATGCGCCGACTTAATAAAAAACTTGGCACGATTTGAAATCACAAGCGCAGGTTATTCACAACAATTAAGCGGAACACGGATAGGGAATGTCCTAACTAGTTTTGGCTATGTAGCTACAACAGATTTAGATGCTGGGCAAAGTAACATAATAGCTACTGGTGCTTTGGCAAGTAAAAATGCCATGCAACATATTTTTGAAGTAACAGAAGCTGAACGAGGTATATTCTTTATTGCCGGGAATGGCTATCCAACTTTCCACGATAGGCACGCAAGAATGAAATCACCATTTAATTCTAGCTCTGCTACTTTTGGTGATGATTTGGGGGAAAATAAATATCAAATCCTTGAGCCAAGCTATGATGATGAGTTTATTTATAATGATATTTCGCTTACACGAAGTGGCGGGACTGCCCAAACAGCTACCGATGCCACAAGCAAGGGAGATTACGGAACTAGAAATTTGTCAAAGACTGGATTACTCCTTACTGTTGATACAGAGGCTCTTTCGCAAGCTCAGTTCCTTTTGAGCCAATATAAAAATCCTGCATTCAGAATAAGGGCGATAACTCTCTATCCTCAAGCTGATGAGGTTAATTTATATCCTAAAGTTTTGAATTACGATTTAAGCACCAGAATAACTTTGAGATTAAATCAAGCATCACTTGATACCGATTATCATATTGAAGGCATCAGCCATGATTGTGATGCTAGAGAAGGCACATGGACAACTAGATGGCAGCTTTCAGATGCCGATAATCAGCAATATTGGGCAATTGGCGTAACAGGATTATCGGAAATAGGATTAACAACGAGGGTATGCTATTGATTACAGCAAATATGTATTTTAATAGAGTTGGAGGTTGGGAAGGTTGGCGGAAACAAGTCATAATCCCTGAGTTAGCAAAATATCTAATATCTGAACAAGATTATGATGATAGACCTTTAACTGCTTATGTTAATCACGGGAACTGGCTAATTCAATGCCCTGATTGCGGTGGCTGTGAAAGAGCTTGGGAAGAAGGATGGTTTATGTGTCTCAATTGTTTAAATTCATCTGTTATGCATAAATATCGCAAGACTATATTCCCTGATGAGAGAAAACAAATAGAGATGATTTTAATAAATAGGCCTTTGCCAAACCGCAATTGGAGACACGGGGAAAGTTTGGAATTTTTAAGAGCCGAAAATGAACTCCATTCGGCTGAATTATTGAAGGTGTAATATGGCTTGGAATGATGGCGTTAATGTTGCAACTGGTGATTTAATAACCGCTTCAGCTTGGAATAACTATCTTGGGCTTACTGGCTCATTGATGTATCTCAAAACTGAAACCGATAAGCTGGATGATGTCAGTCATACAGAGCCAACTAGAGCGCTAGGAACAATTTATCAAAATACAGGCGGCAAAATCAGATTTATTAGTGTTAACTTAGGGGCTAGTGCTAATGGGAGTGCTACATTATATTGTGATGCCAATGCTTCACCGACAGATGTAATTGCCTCTACTACTGTTGAAACGTCTCTCTTTGGTTTTCTGGCATCTATTATCCCGCCAAGTTGGTATTATAAAGTAGTTGTTGGAAGCGGCACACTCAATATTCAGGAATGGCACGAATGGGATGAACATTAAATGAAAAACTTGCTAGTATTTAGCTTCTTATTATTTTTATCATTACCACTGCACGAAGCTGGACACTGGCTTGCTGCTAAAGTATTAGGTGTCTCAGGGTCTATATCTATTGATTGGTTTTCATACTCTGGCGGTTTCAATAATAGCAGTGGTATTCTCTGGCAGGATAGTGTTATCGGTTTTGCTGGCGGATTCTTCGCAGCTATCATATTTGTTTTATTTGGCTTGATTGCTAAAATGCCAGCTATCAAAATATTGGCATTTGTATGGGCATTCTTTATGGTTCTTTCTGGCATAATTGAGGTTTATCCGATATTTTAGAGGAGGCTTTAGATGAGATATTCTTTTTGGTTCACGATTTATGGAAGTAATAGGTTGCGATAATGGATTGGGGGCGCATTCTAATAGAGCTAGCAATATGTATCCCTATTTGTGTAATAGTATGTTGGTTTATGGATTGGTTAAGACATAGAAAGAGATGGTAATTTCGCTTAAGGAAATAAAATACAAGCTCACTTATGAAGACATCCAAAAGTTAACTGATTGGTGTAGAGACAATGGTCATATCATCAGACATCACAACCATCCCAAGACGAAGGCAAAATGGAGAAAGAGATGAACAAGCGAGAGAATGGAAAGTTAGCGGAATTTAATATTAGGCTGGGCAACGTTGAGAAAGCTACTGAGACAAATACTTTAGCAATTAAAGACATTATTAAAAATCACCTGCCCCATCTTAATATGAAACTTAATATAACGTTAGGTGGTCTTGTATTTATAGCGATAATGATAGCTGTGTTGGGAATAGTAGTTACTCTGGTGGTTGGATAAGATGGCTAATTTTACCTACAGAGAAATTTCAGAAGAGAACAGAAAGCTCCGACTGTTGATAGTAAAAAGAACCGACCAGTTGACCGAGGCAAATAAGCTAATAGAAGATACCATAACAAGACTAACTGCCGATGAAAGGGTAATTCCAGAGCTTCAACATTATCTTGATAGATTTAGGGAGGGGGAATGACTGACTTTATAAAAACAATAGTCCAATCTATACTGGCCCTTTTTGTAGTTATCCCTACTGTTATTGTTCTGGTTATTCAAGCAGTAAATGGCAATGAGTGGGCTACTTGCACGCTTGTCGGTATGGCGGTTGCGGTTTTAGCCTATTATGGCTATAAAGTGCAGAAGCAAGCATCAAGGGCGAGGGCACTTAGAGAAATAGGATATATTCCTGCCGTTGATATAGAGAATGCTTACAAGAAAGCCCTTAATGTCTCCAGCTTAGATATTATCAAAAAGAATGTATGCTTTCACATCTCAGATGCTGGCTATTTGCCGATTAACACCAACGAATTGGCTGCTTTTCTTGAAGAAGATAAAACAGACCTAGAGAAATATGTAGCCGAATACTTTGACTGTGATGATTTCACATTCCGTCTTATGGGTGCTCTTCACATGAGCAGGGGGATGGCAAGCCAGCCATTCTTTGTCACTTGGGTTGATACGCCAGAAGGCGGGCATTCTGTATTAAGTTTCTACATAGAGGGCAAGATTAAGATGATAGAACCTCAATCGGATTCTATCTTTGATGTCCCGAAGGAATACAAACTTATGGTAATTATGGGTTAACATAATTGCCCTTGATTTTTAAGTATTGCTTCAAGTTCCTGAATGCGCTTTTGAAGTTCTGGTATTACCAACCTGTGTTGTTTTTTAGATTTAGCAAACAGATTAGAAGGGCGATTATCATTCTTTATTCCGTTGTAATGATGGATTACCCAACCTTTAGGCAAAGATTTACCGTGTGCTTGTTCCCAAATAAGAATATGCTCGTAAATATAGCCACGTTTAGCAGGTCTTTTGATTTGGATATAACCGTCTTTGATTATCCTGCCACCTTTCCAATTAGGGTGTTGTTCACCTTTAAGCCGATAACCACGGCATTTTTGACAGGAGAAAGCCTTGGCTGAAATAAATTTACCGCATTTAGGGCAAACCTTTACAGGTGGTTTATGACGCATTTTACCATCAAGATATGCTTTTTTAAGACTACAACTTTTACATCTTTGGCATCTTTCACAAATCAGTGTGCCACAATCAAGACAAGGATGTCTGCGGGACTTATCAAATTCTTTTCTTTTTTGTTTTTGCGCTTCTGTTCTCATAATATAATTATACCACAAAGCAATTAGATTTTCAAATTAAAACTCTGGATGATATGTGGGTGAGTAACCTAGAATGAAAACAACAACTATAATTATAGGGGAACCAGATGAACCGCCCGGCATCGTATCGGCTCTTGAAGGAACTAGCAATAAACCTGAGTTCTCTCGGCATACCAGTGAGCTTCTGTGCGGGCTTTCTCGTGGGAAGCGGTCAGTGGTATTACGGTGTCTTGGCTATGGTAATTTATATTTTAATGGACAATCTTGCCAGTCGTCTGTGGTTCACCTGCCTTGAGCATCTAACGAGGAAGAAATGATAAAGTTCTTGGATAAATTGTATCATAAGTTACTGTGGTTTGCTGGTGAACCAACTTGTCCTGAAGACGTCCCACTGGGCGGCGAGCACTATTCCAATAAATTGTGGAGACAGAAAGAACGGCTTGGTAAGTGGTGGTGGGTTGGGCTAGGATTTGTCAGCTTTATTATATCGCTGTTTATTGCTGCCTATATTTGGCTAGTGTTCCATATTTTAAAGAAAGTTTAGGGCACTGCTGATGATTAACGCATACTATAAAGATTTATCCCAAGACATCTACAAAGACCAAATATCTGGTGAGAAAATTAAAGGTGGGTTCGGCATCCCCGATTATCACACTATCTATATTGATGAGAACTTACCTGTAGAGCAACAGCCACTTGTTATTATACATGAAGTCCAAAATATCTATCTCCACAAACGAATAAGACATCAATTACTAGATACGATGGCTATTGATATAATTGATGCCCTGTTCCAGCTTGGCTTTGAGATTAGAAAAGTATGACCCAGGGGCTGGGAATGAAGTCTTCTAATGATAAACCCAGCCCCCTTTAGTTAACTAAAATAGGAGGGGGGCTAAGCCCCCCTCCTTTTGTCGGTATTGTCATCAATCTTCTCTAGCTATTTCACCTCCTTATCTAGCAATCATAATCGGTAACGACACTCAAAATGGCCAGACACTTTCTACAAAGGATTAAGACGGCAGTAGTGCTTCCCACCAACCATCTACTTTTTAGCGAGACAAAACCACCGCATTTGCCACAGTGCATTTTCAGGGTTCCACCTCCTTTCCTTATTACAGGCAATAAGTATTTAATAGGGATGATTATTTTCCTTCCTGTTTTCCCTTATTTTTTGTGCGATTTTAGATTTTGCCCTTCTTTATAATTATATCTGCCTAATACCCCATTCTAGATGAACAACTATTTCTGCTTTTCTATAGGAAACATATTCTTCATAACGGCTTGGCTTAATAAGGATTACACTGGGATATCGGGGAATGAATATAGGTTGGCATTTTGCACAACCGCCTGTTAATCCACAATCGCAGTTCGGTATTATAATAATCTTATCTCCGCTTGTAGTTTCAATTACTGCCATTTTTGTTCCTCCTTTTAGTATTAACCTTTATTCCCTAACCAGTTTTATCTATTCTATCTTTCGTTTTCCCGTCCGTGCCTAGAAATCGCCTTATAATGCTTCTAGTGATGGGTTCTGATGGTGTACTAGCCCTGACAATCCTTACATATTTTGCTTTAGCCTTTCTCCATAGTTTGCTATTACCTTGAGCAATTAAGCCCCTAGTTTTGCATTCTAGTGCGAGCTATTAGCGGTCTTGAGGCGGTCTAGGACTTCCTTTTCTGTAATTGGGTGTAGGGGAAGTTCTGGGTCATATATGATTTCTTTAGGTAAAACCCAAGCATAATGGTCTATATTATCTTTATCATCTTCAGGAAGAGGTTTGCGATGATAAACCGAACCGCTTGCTGTTTTATGGGCCGTCCTTACTTCTATGCGTAAAAGTTTATAGTCTTTTAAGATAGCCAAATCACAAGGAGAACTTGGGCTCAGTGCCCGAAAAACATCATAACCCTTTACCAACAAATCTACAGCTACACGAAGTTCAGATATAGCCCCCGTTGTAGTACTAGTTTTACCTTTGAATGGATTATAACGGTGGTATCTAACTCGGGTATTTATGCGATAACATTCATTGGAACAAAACTTCGTCCTTTGGCTTTTTATTTCCTTGTTACATTGAAGACATTTCTTTTTCATAGCAATTAAATAATAGCACTATTAAATTAATTTGTCAATCTTTTCTGCAGTGTCTTTAAGCCGTTCTAAAACATTCCTTTCCTCCCCTAAACAAACAGTCTTTAACTCTCGGATGTCCCCAGTTCCCGCCTTTCTAATTGCCCAAGCACTGTTATCACAAAAGAAAATCTGACCATCCCGATGCCAATAAGTCCGTTCATATTCTAGCGTCTCTGCTTCTTTGAGCAAAAAATCATAACACCACTGGCAATAGCGTAGGTCAGGACTTAATTCTTTCCTGTTCTTATCCTCTAAGCAAGCATTACAAAAGAATAAATCAGCCATTATTTACCCTCCGTTTATTCAGGCATTTCTTCATTCGCATAAAATCCATATATCCAAGGCCATACACACTATAACCAGCTATCCATCTTTCAAACACCCACTTTTTACTAATTGCAACTAACGCCATATCAAAATCTGCCTTGCCTATAATTAAATTTGTCCAACCTCTACATCCGCTATAAGCCAACTGCTCCCGCTCCTCATAATGTCCAGCAATGTTCTTTAACCCTCCAACACTATAGAAATAATGACTATTTGTCCGAAAGCCCACCGAGAACACTCCTCGGCCTAGAGTTGTTCCCTTCGGTCTTTTTATGTGTTGATATTAGTTTAAAGCTCTTGACTTTGCCAGCCTGCCAGAATAATCCTAGCTCACCCCAGAACTTGTCTCGCTCTAGGTTCTGCATAATCTCCGCTAGTTCACTTAAAGTAAAATCAGCCATTATTTCCCCTGCATATAATAACTGCCCTTTTGAGTTCTGTCAATTTATCTCTTGCTTCTTCTAACTGAGACCTAGCTACAGCCGCCCATTCTTCCACAAACAAAAAGCAACAGCCAACATTATCCCAGTGTGCGGCGGCCGCTTCCCACGCCTCATTTGCTTCCTCTATTGCCCTATCGTATCTCGCTGTCATTTCCCCTATACCCCCAACTCCATCATCAACAAAATAGATGATAATGGGTTTTACCCTGACCGTCGGGGCAGGAAAATCTGTTTGTCTTTTCCCCATCAAATGACCATTGCGAATGAATGCCCGTGGGGTTTTCCCTGTTAAGCCGCCTAGTAGCTTCATCAATTGGCAGTCTTGTGCAAATGACGGCATCACATAAGCCAATATGCAGAATTTCAAAATCAACAGATGGCTTGGCCTTATCTTTACCTTTATTCATCTCTCATCCCTCCTTTTATTTATTATCCTTTATACCCCCAACATATCAAGAACTACATAAAAGCCATCCCCCCAACACAATTAGAACTATACCCCGCAACATCCTCATAATCCTAAAGGAATGTTCTACCCAGCCTTCTTTGTCTTTGTAGGAAAAAATACTTCCCAGCCCGTCCAGGAAATCCCACAGTCCCATTAAGCCAATCCCGTAGTAAATTAAGTCAGCCATTTTATCTCCTATATGCTGCTGTGAATATCCTTGTAATATCCCAAAGCCCCCTTCGTTGTGTCCTTTAGCTCAAGCAGTATTCTTGGCGTGCCTATATCCTGTGGCATATAGCCCTTTCTCTGAATATAGCCAGCGTATTTAATAAACCCGCCAGTAGAGATGAGCAACTTCCGTGCTATTTGCATATAAACTGGGTTTTTAACCGATACTCTACTTTTAGGCGGACATAACTTATTAAGTCTATGCACGCTTTGGGTATGGTCGTGGCTCAAGATATAGCAATCAGCATCAACTGCCATTGCCAAATCTTCCACCTTCTTAACCTTTGCCCCGATTGTTCTAGCACCGCCCCAGCCGTGAGTGGCATAAATAAAGAATACTGCTCTGTGATTATACTTTTGAAGGCGTAAACCCATCATCCCCCCATCAGGCATATAAGGAATATCCCCCAAGTCATAAGCCAACCTTGCCATAAAGTCTGAGCCGACCTTGCGGAATATTTCTCCCTCGTGTCCGCCTCTGGTTATCATCAAAATCTTATTCTTAACTGGTTCAAGCATTGCCCGCAGTTGGTTATACGCATCATCAGGAGTAATTAAATCCTCAAATAGTTCCGCACTTGTCTCCTTGCCAGCACAATTAAGTAAGTCGCCGTTTAGAATAGTAAAGGCATTGTCGTGCTGTTTAATCCAGTCTAGGTATCCCTGAATTACATCAAGGGCTACATCATTACACCCCAAATGAAAATCTGCTAACGGCACAAGATAGACCTTAGAAAACTGAACCAAATCCACCATAATAATGCGCTGGTTATGTCCTCGCTGTCTTTCTCTATATGCTCGGTTTTTATTCAAAATACTTCCTCTCTTTATAGAACTCTTTTAGTTTTTTGTTTAGTTCCTTCTGTGTTTCTCTTGCTTTCTTGCGGGCTTCTTCTAGGCACATATCCATAAGATAACAGACATCCACTTCATCCTTTTGATTTGGCTCTACAAGGGTGCAATGCTCAAGTTTCTTATAGAGTTTATTCCACGCTTCTTTGTATAATGACATTGTTTGCCTCCCTTATCCCGTATTTTGTTAGTTGCCATTCTGGTCTCAACTCTGGTTTCTTTTCATATTTGGTATGGCAGGAATTACACTCTACCAAACAGTTTTCTCTTGTCGTTTTACCACCCCTTGAAAGTGGTATGATATGCGATAAACTTAACCCTTCTAAAAACTCTAGCCAACCTCCCTTCTGCCCACAAGTCATACACAAACCTTTACTCTCAATAATGAGTTGAACTTTAAGAAAGCGTCTCTTATCAAGTTCTATTTTGTGCCTAGATGATATGGGATTTATTCTAGTTCGCTTCATTCAACCTCCTTAATTATATTGGGTATCACATAATTGTTAATCTGCCAATCTTCTGCCCACATCTTGGACATTCACACCAAGCAATCTCACCATATCCCTTTACCTTACCTTCAACGCCGCAGTTGGGGCATTTAGGGTTTGGGTTATCAAGAGCTTCCTTTATTATTTTTTCTAGTTCTTTATCCATTATTTTACCTCCTTTGTTTTTAGTCCGTGCTTATAACCGTGCATCATAGCGGTTATATAAAGATATTTCATCATTGCCAAAGTTTCTGGAGAGTAGTGGAATATTAGGATTGGTTCTAGCCAAGCCCAATGTTCATCCGCAAGTTTTTCTGATTTATCTGCCATTATTCACCTCCTTAAAATGTATCTTGTATTTCTCGTGCTTGTCTCCCCGCCAGCATAACATCGCCACCGCTCCATAAGCCTTACACTCATCTACAAGTGCTTCAACTTTAAGTGGCGGAAAGTATTTATCTAGCTGACTTTGTATCCCCCAAGACCGCCCATCTGACCCAGCCATTATATCTATCGGTGTATGAGAGCCTGCCGTTCTATGTGCCCGCATTCCTTGTTTCCTGAGAGATTTAATAACCCGTCTCTCAAAATTGCTACCTTGCAAATATCTAGAAGCCATTATCTTCCTCCAGTTTATCAAGCTCTTTAGAAATTGCTTGGGCTTCGGCTTTTTCTTCTGTTGTAAGTTCCCGCTCATTATATGCAGCCGCCAAAAAGTCAATGCGATTTTTTAGTTCCTGGATACGTTCTTGTTTTCTATTCATCTAATACCAAGCCTCCTGAATATCTAAAAAATTACTGCCACTATTATCAATTTTGAATGACCATTGCTTGTTTATAGGATTGACTGTAGGGTCTACCCTGCTCTTTGCTTTTACTATCTTGAGCCTATCCTTGCTCATAGAAATATAGACTTCAGCTTTTTTGATACTAAATGTCCCGCCATAACCTAAATCTCGCCCTTCTGGTTTCTGTAACCCAATGATTGCCACTCCCTTATCAAGTGCCTTCAGTATTTTTTTTATCTCTGCCCCGACCATATACAACTCACTATCAATATCAAGGTAGTCAATAATATGTAGTCCGTTTGGGTTATTAGGACGAACAACATCAGCAAAGTTATCCATTCTCCACTTTAGGTGGAATGGCAAAGGATTAGGCAAATTTGGTTCAATAGCAAATAATCGTTCCTTTAACAATGCTACACCAGTTTCACTATTCCAATACCAAACATCCCAATCGTTCATATTCATAATGGCTATATTCAACAGTAATGCTGTCTTGCCAGCGTCAACATCACCAGCTATAACCATCACACTTTTCTCTGACATCCTAACAAAATCCTCAAGGGCAAAAGGGAATTTAATAGACACAAAATTCGCCTCTTGGAATATATCAATATCCTCTGCCTCTTGCTCAATACGCCGATACCGCAACCCACCCTTTTCAACAACGCCAGTTTTAACAAGCTCTTTAAGCCTTTGCCAAACTGTATCCTTGCCAGCTTCTGTTTGGACATTATATTGCCTCCATATATCTTCCGTCCTAAACCAGCCGTCTGCTTCTTCAACCCACTGGTCAACTAACCTGCGTAATATTTTAGAGCGGTCATCTACCATCTCTATATTCCAAACTTTCCAAAGATACCAAAGATATCACGGAAATTACTACTTTCCAAACCGACCCACACTTTCCGTGGTGTGTCTAAAAGCCACCTTTAGGCTTGCGTCTAGCTTTATCAATATGCTCGTTTAGCTTTGATTGTAGATATAGCACCAGCCCCCGAAGTTGTTGAAATTCATCCAACCCTACTACCTTATTTTTCTCATCAAGATAGACAGAGTTATCCTTTAATGCTAACTCCGTTTCATTGCCACAAGGTAAGTCGCCCAAGTCAAAAAGAATAGGCCTTGATGCCCAAGTTATAGGGTCAACTCGCCTTTTCTCGGTATCCTTACGTAATTGTTGTAACTCTTTACTCATTTACCGTTTCCTTAATATATAATAATACATGGGGGTATGGGGGGATAGAAAAGCTTGACTTTTCTACTAGAATATGCTATTCTTTCTATATGAGTGAAAAAATAGAATATCCTAAAAAGCATAGTGAAGCAGAAGTTCAAGCATCTCTTTGGGTGACACTTCGGCATCATAAGTTTGATGCACGCCTTGAGGTATCTGCTTATTCCTCCAATACATCTCACAGAACAAGGCGATTGGATGTAGTGGTTTTTAAGGGGAAAGAACCTATCTGCATTATTGAGTGTAAGAGTTGGTCGGATGATTACACAAGGGTTGCGAGATACCAGAAAGTAAAAAATTCTAAACAAATTCAGAGATATAAATCCCTTTATGCCTTGCCAGTTCTTGTATGTGCAAGGATGGGATTTATCAAGCAGATTGTAAAAGAAGTGCAATCCCTTCTCTGAGAATACTGGCATGCGTTTCATTCGGTTATCCATATAAAAGGGCTGGTCATAACTTTCATTTAGCATCTGGCATCTCCTGTCTTATTCCCGTCCAATCTTCCCCTTTGGTAATTCCTTCAAAGAGAGGTAGTAGGTTATTTTTGAGAAACACCGCTATACCCTCACGGTCAGCAGATTCTACAATCTCCTTTACCCACTCAATCCTTGGTTGAAGTGTCCATTTCTTCCCCCAAGGCATTGGGGTTAGCTGAGGATATATCATAAGCATCTTTTTAATATCCTCCAAATTCCCCGTCATAGCACCGATGATAACCCAGTTAATACCTGATAAATTTAATCTCGGCCCCGCTACACTTTCTAATAAAGGCTCAAACGATATAAATTTAACCTTTGTTTTAACCATCTTCAGATAGTAAATAGCCATATCCAACATCTCTTGGTTGGTCACGGTTACGCCAAGATAAACATTATCAGGAAATGGACTAAATTTGATTAGGTTCTGCGGGCATTTGGTGAGAAGATAGAAGCGGTGCTGGGGGCAAGCCTTGATTGTAGCAAATATAGAGTCTTGCCAAAACCGCTCTAGCCCGTCCCAAAATAGTTCAAAGGTTGAACCGAGAAATATACCTGCTGGTTTCCTGTGGTGTTCTATGGATAGTAGTTCATCAACATCAAAACGAATTGTCTTATCCCACTTAAAGTGGTCGTATATTCGCCTAGCGTAGCAATAGGGACAGGCTATTGAGCAATACCCCTTAATCGGATTACAAGCCCAGCCAGGGCGACTACCATCAGGATTAAACACCCATTCTATGCTTGTACGCTGAATTTTATTTTCCTCCTTTAGGTGTTTCAATAATGCCCGCCGTGTATTTCTCTATATTAAGACCTATTTCTAAACCTGCTATAAGACCCTTTGCTTCTCCATCAGTAAAGCCCTTGATATAGCCCTCTCTGACTTTAGTGGTCATATCTTCAACACACCCTTCGCCAAATGGGCAGTCTAAACAATGGGATTGTCCCGTGCCGAGAAACGCAGTGGCATACAAACAGCCCCTATCAGCGTATGTATCAATCATCTTATTTATGTTCATCGCCGCTCGGTTTGGGCCTCTTGGCATACTATTCTCCTAGTTTAAGGCTATTTACCTTTGCTATGACTCTTCCTACTAAGATGTCTAGGTCTATTAGAGCTTGTTCTTTGTCGTCAAGATGAACGCTTACTCGCCAGGTTATTTCGCCTTTAGTTTTCTGCTCTATTGATAGACTATAAGCTGGTATTCTACCTTCTTGTTCTTCCATTATTACTCTCCTGTATCTAAATACCGACAGAACCGCTTAGCAAGCTCTATGGTTTTGGCTGGTGTTGTCTCTTTGCCTTTATCAATTTCTGCTACTGCGATGTCCTTGCTGTAACTTAAAGAGAAAGCTCGGTTCTTGGCATCGCCCAAAGGTGTTACTACGGCTTCAATAGGTTTCTCTGGTGATGGCTTGGGTGCTACTTCTTTGGCTTTTGGCTCTTCTTTACTAATGCCGATAATTCTATTGTAGCTTCCTGTGCCGTCCCTTTTAGTTGCTACGTCAAATTCAGCATAGAAGAAACTGCCTGGCTCAAGATGATGCCACAGTGTTTTGTCGTAGCACAGATAGGTCACATCGTGTTCATCCGTAACCGCCCTATATGTGCCACCAGCCCCTGTTCTTGCTTTTAAGACTGTAATTTTGGCGACCATTTGTTACCTCCTTTCATATGGTTCTAAATACGCCTGTGTTCCTTTAGCCCAAACAGAATGAGCTTGTTCTGTCTTTCTATATTTACTTAGATTATGTGCAGCCCACTTGTGTTTGCGAAATGATGGGCTAAACAGAAACCGCCAGATTCTTAATAGTCTTACCATTTTCACCCCCTTGACAGTAGAATAAAGTGCCGTCTTGCCTAATAAAGAATATCGCATTACACTTACCACACTGGGCAAAGCCTCTTGGACGCTCTAAGATTATGAAATCTCCTGCGTGTTGGCATTTCCCACACTTCCACATCTCTATTACTTGCCTATCCCACATTCCTTGAGCTTGACATAGAAGTTCTTACAAACAATACAGTTATTCTCATTAGCCTTTTCTTCAGGACAAAGAACATTATTTTCAACCGCTAACTTCATTATTTCTCTTATCCCTACCTTCCGAGCTTCTACTATCTCTGGTTCTCTAGCCCTCCAAGTGATTTCAGCTTGGGCTTGAGCAACAACTTTTCCTAGCTTGCAGGCGTTCTCAAAATGAACACTGTCTAGGTGGCTTTTATAGTAACGCTTAATTACTTGCTCAATCTGCTCATCACTCATTATTGTATCTTCCCAGTTAGACATTTACTCCTCCCTTTTTAAGGCTTCGCATCAGGAGATATTGTTGTTCCTCTAGTGCTATCGCTTCCTTTGTTTTACTTCTATTTCCCCATAAACCCTTACTCGCCCCGATTGCTTTCTTGGATTGGAATTCAATAGCAAGATTAGCCTCTGCTTTCTTGATACGCAAATATGGCATTAGTTGCCCAAGAAATGATATGGAACTATTTCCCCAGATTGCCCAACTATGCAATAAACCATATTTGTTATGTTTTTCATCAGTAAGCTCTCGCCTTATAGAACCACCAAAACTATCCTTAAATATTTCTAGCGTAGGCAAACTATACATTGATATTTTGCAGACGAGCTGATAAGTTAGGTTGCGTTTCTTGGTATGGATTCTCGCAATATGAACACATCCTTCACCATCAAATAACCCTGCCATATAAGCCAATTCTTCTACCTTCATTTTCTAGCTCCTACTTACAAGTATACCATATAAGTAGGTGTCTGGCAAGTAGCTATCTTTAGCTTCCATCATCTCCTCCTTCCCTAACCTAACCTTATGGTAAGCCAACCTAACTCAAGCCACAAGGATTTACCACGCCAAATCTTTAACCTAAAACGGCGATGAAACCTAGTGCCTAAGTATCTACTTCTAAACTGCCAATTTGCTATCTTCACTTTATCCTACTTTATTCGGGCTTGACTGGGGCTGGTCTGAATTAGCTCCATTCCTAACAGCCCCAGTTTGCCCTGCCTGAGCCTTGCTTGCTCTCTCTTTTGGCTGCCCATTATCGGTTTCGCTCCGAACTCTGGTGGAGAGCGAGTATTTCTCTCCATTCGGCTCAGGCTCTGCCAGCCAGTGTCAATTTCAGCACAGCTCCAGTTAATCTGGCTGGCAGGCCCACTGGCTAGGAGATTTTTACCCTACCACTTGATAGGCTACGGCTTACAGCTTCCCCGTATTTCAGTTACAGAGCCTATCTCCTGTTTCAGGCGGAACAGGTATGCAGCTATTTCTTCTACCTATCCTGCCGCCAGTGGGCTTGCTGGCTAGGTAATCGCAACCTAGGTGGTGCATAAGCACCACTGACTCTGCACCAGCAAGCTATTTTTTATCCTCCTTTAAGGCTGTTTGTAATGCAATGTTGGCTCGCTGAAGCGCCTTTATTATCACTCCATTGATTTCTCTATCATTAGTTTTGTCTTCCTCTGCGACTGTTTCTACAATAGTATCAGTTGTCCAGGCCCTCCAAGATTCTATTCTGCCACTTACCAGGTCTTCAGGCGATAGTTCCCCAATGTCCGTCTCTGTATCCAAATATCCTTTAAGTACCCAGTTTATTTTCATTGCGTCCTCCCCACAGTATTGAACTTTGACTTTTTCTCATAAGCAAGACTTGGTGATATAGGTTGATTAAATATGCGACGTAGTTTTCGCCAAAGCGCCTTTTTGTGAGCTTTATCATGCCCAGTTTTATAACATTCGGGTGAGCAGTAATTGACCTTGTATTTAGGCAGTAGTTGATTACATATATGGCATCGCTTTCTCTTATCTAAAATCTTTTGTTCCCTTAGCTCCTTGATAAAATCTAATGCTTTGTTTCTATCAAAGATGGTAAGAATAAAGAGCTTACAGCCGTCATCAACATTCTTTATATTACCGTTTATTACTAAGGGTATCTTCTGTTTAGTCATCTTATCTACTTCTCTACTTCCTCTAATTCTAATTCCTGTTCTCCTTGTAGTATTGGAGATAGTCTAAATGGTCTGGCTGATACCGGGACAACCTGAACAGGAAGCAAAGGATAAGTAGCTTATTGCGTCTTTCGGCTTTCTCTTTTAAGTTTTGGAGGAATTTATCTCCGTCTTTCATTGCCTTGCCTCCTTAGTGGTGGCTATTCTGCTCTTTAATGCACCGATACTATTATCGTATAATCTTTGTCTGCCTTTAATCGCCATATACCAGCACATAAACTGGGTGTTCATATCCTTAAGGAGATATATTTTCCACCCCATAAAACTAGATTGGTATTTCATCTTATGCCTCCTCAAAGATGGCTATTATGCAGGCGACACTGGCGTATAAGCGAAAGTGACCTTGAGCACTTTATTACAGAGCCCTCAGCATCTCAAGAATCTGGTCGGTATTAACCTTTAGTGGTGCCATTATTTAACCCCCCTCTTGTAAGTTCCCGCACTCGGGTTTAGTTTAGCCCATCTAATACCAATAGTTAACTCATAAGCAGCAGCGTCAATATACCTATCAACCACCTGCCTCACCATAGAGGTAGTTCTATCGGTTAACCCATAAATCAGTTTATCTTTTGGCGTCTCCAAAAGCTCTGTAGGATGGCTGCTTCCCATATCGCCTACAAATTTGGTTACTTCTCCCTCAATATATTCCTTGAGTAAATCGTGATAAACAAATTCCTTACTCATTCTCTTGCCTCCTTAATAGTTTGGCGGAGTATTAAAATATGAGAGTTTTTCAAAGAACCTGCGGACTCGTTGCACTCTAGCTTCATCGCTTTCTAGTATGGTTAGCTCAGTGCAGATTGGGCATTCAACATCATTCTTTTTGAAGTTAATTGTCAATTTGCATCTAGGACAATATCTTATCATTGCCTTGCCTCCGCTGGGAGTATTGCACATTTGGCGCATAATCCCTTATCGATTAATCCTCCAGCTTCCCAATATGAGATACCACAAGCTCCACAAGCTGTGGGCCCGCCGCAATACATACAATGAGCGGCATTTTTGGACGGTGCTGGACGGCTATATTTAATTTTTCTGTGCATCGTCTTCCTCCTTATTCCTTCTCTAACCTGATGCCCAAACTATACCACCCTTTGGTTAGCCTTGCAAATCCGCTGACAGTTGTTGGCAAGCATTCAGGGTTATTGATAGTGGTTTATCATATCAAGTCAGCCTTGCAAACTCACTGAGCCTAAATAAGTTGATATAACTACGCCTAACTTAAAAAGGAATATAGAATAACTTGACATTTGTGATATTGGCAGTTAAAATAGAGTATGGATGAATTAACCGAGCCCGAAAAGGCATATATAGCTGGCATTATAGATGGCGAGGGTAGTATCACGATTGCTAATCACAAACAGAGGTATAAAGATAAGGTATATAGAAGTTATCGGCTAGTAATCCAGGTTGGCAATAATGACATTGGTCTAATAGATTGGCTACATAGTTTGGGGGGTTGCGTTACTCGGCGGCCATTACCTAGCGGAAAGGTGAGTTATAACTGGGTTGTTGAAAGCCGAATAGCAGGCTTCCTTTTGGGTCAGTTATTGCCATATCTTAGAATTAGGAAAAGACAAGCCGAAGCAGCCATATTATTCCAATCTAAAAGAAGGCACAATGGTAGAGCGGGGAAACCATCTGAGGATAAAGCTTTTGATGAGACATTACGAGAAATCGTGTCTCCTAATGTAGATAGCATTTGGGGAGGAAAATAAGTGGATATTGAGGGCAAGATTATCAATGGTTATCTCAGGCTATATTGTGGAATTATGGGGATAGAGCCACCCCCCAAGCGTTGCCGGGTATGTGGCGGTGAGTTAGATGTTAAATACATAAACAGAAAGTGTGGTTATCTATGTTTAACTTGCTACCGCAAAAGAAATAAGGAACGGGCCAAAGTATTTTATGAAAGGCATCCGGATAAAATGAAGGCATATAATAAGATGGTATCCTTGCATTATCCTCAGAAGATTAAGGCTCGGTGGCAAGCCAATTATTTATACCCGATAAGGCAAGTATGCGAAGTAAAAGGTTGTCAAGAGTTGGGGCAACGCCATCATCCTGATTATAACAAGCGAGATATAGTGTGGCTTTGTGCTGTGCACGATAAAGCTGAGCATAGGAGATTATTGACTTTATCCGAATGCGTATGATATAATATATGTTGAATGCGGTGAAAGACACTAGAAGGCGGCTCGCTCTTAAGCGGCCGCCTTCCTTTTTAGGTGGAAGATGGAACGGCTTAAAGAGAGATATATTATTGATTACATAATAGGAGAGCATATAAGGAAGACGGCTGAGTTTTCACAGGAGCTTTACGAGCTGTATCCGACTATTATACCGGCGGCCCTATTCAATATGTTACTCCAGGCAAAATGGCTTAAGTATCAATTACGGAATTAAGATGAAAAAGAACTCAACAATAAGAGTTATTCCTAAATCAAAATATCCTCAAGGTCGCCCTACTATGGCAATGCAAGGTTTATCGCCTGAACAGCGTATTTTTGCTCAATGGTTAGCAACAGCTACTTTAGTTAGACAACCTAAGACGCAAAAAGAATTGGCAGTAATATTAAATCTTGATGAGAAGACTTTAGTCAATTGGAAGAATATGCCTGAAATATGGCAAGCCGTAGATGAATATTTGGGAGCAAGTGGAAGAGCGTTAGTCCCTAATGCTATTAAAATATTAGATGACCTTATGAGTGATAAAGAACATAGAGCACTTCAACTAAAATCAGCAATTGATGTTCTTGATAGATGGTCTGACCCACGCAAACACGCTGGTATAATAACAAGTGTTAAAGACTTGTGGGATATATATAAAGAAGTATTAGAAAAAGCCGAATAAGAGATTACTATTGGGGTCGCCACAAACTTATAATTTACTCAAACTAACCCACGCTACAGCTCTGCTGTTCCTAATATAAATAAAAAGGATAAGGAGGAGGAAATGAAATTTAGAAGGGAGAAGCACTGGAGCTTAATGAGACTGGATGATAAATTGGTTTTAGCTTGTGACCAAAATATCACAGACAAAGAATTCCAGCTGATAGAAACGCTGTGGAAACTTCTAAAAAGAATAAGTCCTTAATAAAGGGATAGGGGGGGTCTATATAGAAAACAGGGGGAGGTACCCTTTTAAGAAAGGGGGCAATGGGAAAATAAACCACCACTCTTTTCTTAATATTATTCTAGCTGTAAATAGATATGGAATCCTGGTATAGGGATAGAGGCTAGGGGTTGTCTTCTTCCTTTCCCTATATTCCTATCCTTAATAAAGATGACAATTAGGTTACATAAGATACATAGTGCGTAGTTGATTAGCTTTGAGTTAGAGTATTTTTCTCTTATAGTAAAGGGGTAAGGGCTTAAAATTACCTCAAGGATGGGGGAAGAGAGAGAAGCTATCCTCTTAGAAAATCCAGCCAATTTTAGACAGGGGCAAGATGCCGTATAAAGACGCAGAGAAGCAGAAGGAAGCGAACAAGGAAGCGGCGAAGAGGTATAGGCAGTTACGCCAAAAACCTGATGGGAAGTGTGAATTATGCGGGTGGGTAGGTATTTGCGATATTCACCACAAGGATGGTATCCATAACAATAATGAAGCTATCAACCTACAAACTTTGTGTGCTAATTGCCATAGAACAATAGAATGGGGTAAAAAAAATACCGTCATACCCAAAGAAAGCGTCATACCCGCCGTCATACCCGAACACTCGGTATATCAGTGTATAAGGTTGTCCAAACGGCAAGTAACACCTACTTTGTTAAATGCGTTAGTTGACCCTGTAGAACGCCAGAAGTTAGAGGCTATATGTGCCAGTCTTGCTACTCGGAACAAGATAGATAGGATTTATTACGGAATTTCGGGATTAACGATGGCAGATATTTCTAGTTTATTAGAGGCTACAGATATAATAAAGTAAGGAGGTAGGGATATGAGAAATATAATATGTTGTTTATTCGGTCATAATCCTGTATGGCTCTTAAACCCTCACAGAGTGTCGTATATTTATTGTGATAGGTGCAAAGAGCAAATAAAGGGGACTGAAATCCAACCTATCAAATCGCATCGCATAGTAAACCACTAGGTCTTATGTTTACTTGGCTAGATTTTGATTATAGAGCGTCTTATGCTAACTGATATAGATACCAACAAATATGAGATAGCGAGACAATGGAGAGATTTAATACATTACTGGAGACAGAACCCAGTAGATTATTGTAAAGACATTCTAGGGCTCACTCTTTGGAGCAAGCAGAGAGAGATAATTGAATCTGTAAGAGATAATCCCAGGACTACGGTCAGGTCAGCATCGGCGGTAGGGAAGACTTTAACTGCTGGTTGTGCAGTATTATGGTTTATGACCTGTTTTAGACCTTCTACTGTTCTGACGACTGGCAAGAGTTTCAGGCAAGTTAAAGAACAGCTATGGAGAGAGATAAGGACAAAACACTCTCAGTCTAAAATTCCCATAGGGGGGGAGATTACTCAAACTTCTCTAACGCTTGCTGATGATTGGTTTGCATTTGGGTTCTCTACTGATGAGCCTGACAGGATAACAGGGTTTCACAATAAACATATATTGGTAATAGTGGATGAGGCATCTGGGATTCCAGATGAAGTTTATGGAGCGATAGAGAATCCGTTAGCTGCTGGTTTCACCAGATTACTTCTTTTGGGAAACCCGACTCAAGGGGTGGGTAAATTCAGGGATAGCTTTGCCAGCCCTTCATACAAGAGTTTTCACATATCGGCGTTTGATACACCCAATATAACAGGCGAAGGCAATGGGGCTTTCTCTTTTCTAGTTAATAAAGAATACATAGAAGAACGAAAACTTGAGTGGGGGGAAGACAGTCCTCTTTATGAAGTTTATGTTCTAGGTGAATTCCCATCGGGGGAAACAGACAGGTTAGTCCCTTTTGGATTAGCTGAACTTGCTATAAATAAAGAAATAAAAGTGGATGAAGATGCTCCAGTTGCTATTGGAGTTGATACTGCCCGTATGGGGGATGATGAGAATGTTCTTTATGTAAGGCACGGGGGAAAGGTAACCAAATTTATAACTTGGAGAAAAGCACTTACTGAACATTCGGTAGAAAAGATAAGCCGTATGGTAAAAGAGACTACTGAATTTTATAATCACCCGCCGGTAGTTAATATAGATGAAGGTTATAATCCAGGTATCGTGGATGGGCTGAAAAGACTTGGTTTGAAAGTAAACGGAATTAGTTTTCAGGGCAAGCCGTCTGATGAGAAAATCTTTGCTAATATTAGAGCTGAGATGTTCTGGGGATTGGCAAAACATTTTCAAGATGGGGATATACAAATCCCTGGAGACAAGATTCTACTCAAACAACTAACTGACATTAAAAAGAAACCCCTAAATAGGCTTGACCAGATAATTATAGAAAGCAAAGAAGAGATGAAACAGAGAGGATTAAAAAGTCCTGACAGGGCCGATGCCCTAGCTCTGGCTTTCTATGAACCTAAATCCAAGATAATGAGTGTAAGGTGGATATAAATGGCTATATGGGATTTTATAACTAAGCGTTTAGGGAATTGGGGGAGGGAACAAGGTCGTGGTGGCGGTGCTTTAATTTTGGATAGATGGTCAACTCCTTCTGAACGCAATGCTAAAGGATTTCTTGAAGCCTACGGACAAGTTTACAGTCTTTTTGGGATAGTCCAGAGGATTGCCTCTAGTGTTAGTGAAGTAAGATGGCGATTATATAAAGGGAGTGAGAGAGGAGAACGAAATCAAATAGCCAGCCACGCAATACTTGATTTGCTTGATTATGCAAATCAATTTCAGACGGGGCAGGAAATCATAGAACTTCATTCAATTCATAGTGACTGTGCTGGTAGGGTTTTCTGGTATGTGCCTAGAAATAAATTAGGATTACCTGGTGAAATCTGGCTCTTACCTCCCCATCAGGTTAAAATAATTGCATCAAAGAAAGAATTTATAGCTGGATTTGTATTTGAAAGTGGCAGTGAACAGATACCGCTGTCAACGGATGAGGTTATCTGGTTTTCAATGCCTGACCCTGTGAATCCGCTAAGTTCAATAGGATTTGCTCAGGCAGCCTCAGTTGAGATTGATTCTGAGAGTTATTCTGGTAAATGGAATAGAAACTTCTTCTATAATTCAGCAAGAGCGGACGCTATACTTGAAACCGAAAATACTTTATCAGATGAGGAATTTGAGACTCTTAAAAAGCAGTGGAACGCCGAACATAGGGGATTAGGGGCTGCTCATAAAGTAGCTATTCTGCAAGGTGGATTGAAATACAAACAAACCCAAATTATGCCGAAGGAAATGGACTTTTCTCAATTAAGGAAACAGACCAGAGAAAATCTTATGTTCACCTTCGGGATGCCCCTTTCGGTTATGGGAGTTTCGGAGAATGTTAACAAAGCAAATGCTGAAGCGGGGGATTATGTATTTGCTAGATATTTGATTAAACCGAGACTAATTAAGATTCGTAATAAACTGAATGAGCAATTACTCCCAATGTTTAATGCGAAGGGATTGGAACTTGATTTTGATGAAGTTGTCCCAGAGACTATTGAACAGAAACGGATGCTTGCTGAATCTGGAATACGCTCAGGAAGTATGACAATAAATGAGAGCAGAAAATTATATGGTCTTGAACCCCTACCACCTGAAAGTGGCAATGTATTACTTATTCCCTTGAACTTGATAGCTACTCCAGTAAAGTCAATCGGCAAGTCGGTTAAAAAGGGCTTTGATGAGCAGAGAAAAGAAGCTCTATGGAATATTTATGTCAATAAGGCTGGCTCTTATGAAAAGAAACTGATAAATGAACTGAAAAATATGTTTGATAATCAGCAAAAAGAGGCTTTGGGTAATCTCAATGAAAATACAGGGCCTAAGACAAAGTTGGTTGATTTAACTAGGGCTAAAGAAGACTTTGTAAAGGCAGTAAAGCCAGCTTTAAGTGAACTCTTAAAAGAATCCCTATCTGACGCTGAAGAACTTATAAGCCCTGAAACAAGGAAAGCAAATCCAGCCCTAATTGCAGCTTTGGCTTGGCTTTCAACACGAATTGGCTGGGCTGCTGATGAAGTGGGGAATGAAACTGCTAGTTTATTGGCTAGGCAACTAATTGAAGGATATGCTGCTGGCGAGGATATTCAACAGATAGCAAGGCGTATTGAGAGTGTTTTTGAACATTGCGATAAGACCCGGGCTTTAACAATAGCCCGCACAGAGACGATAATGGCTGCGAATGAAGGTGCTTTGCACGGCTATGAGGAAGCTGGGGTTGAAAAGATGGAATTTTATGCTGCTCTTGATGAGCGGGCTTGTGAAGATTGTCTAGGGTTACATAGTGAAATCTTTGATAAAGGTAATGCACACGGCGTTATTCCTCTCCATCCAAATTGCAGATGCCGTTGGCTGCCAGTAATTTAGGAGGTTAAAATGGGTAAAATTAACTTAGATTATATGGCGGGGATATTTGATGGTGAAGGTTGTATTATTATAGCTAAACGAAAGCCAATCTCAAAAACCAGTGAAATCAATCCCTCATATTGGATAAGAATTGGAGTTCAGATAACAGATAGGTGGATATGTGAATTATTCAAATTTAGTTTTGGGGGGAGGATAGAAATATCCAAAAAGCCCACAAATAAAACTTTTACTTGTTGGAGATGGGTAGTAGATGGGCAAGATGCCAGTGATATTCTTAAAATTCTTTTGCCTCATTTACATTTAAAAAGAGCACAGGCTGAACTGGCTATTCAATTTCAGAATAATAAACATCATGGTGGTTGGGGTGGGCAAAAACCCAAAGAATATACTATTTTAGAGGAGGCAAATTATGTCCTTATGCGTAATCTTAAAAGGGAGAAAATGCTATGAATAATATCCAATACAAAACCTATCGTGCTGAGATTAAAGCAGTTGATGAGGAAGCGGGAATAATTGATATGCTCATTCCTGTTACTACTAATTTTGTAGATAGAGATGGTGAAGTAGTAGAACCTACAGCTTTTAAGAAAACACTCCCTAAGTTTATGAAACGCCCTATCTTAGTAGTTGCTCATGATTATGGAGCTCTTACTAATCAAATCGGGGAATGGATTAAATTCAAAATCACTGATGATGGTGTTGAGAGTAAACCGAAATACTATGTGAATGAAGGGAACGAGCAAGCCGATTGGGGATTCAAATTAGCATCTAGGGGTATGGCTGCTTTCTCAATAGCTTTTATCCCTAAAGTCTGGGAAGATGGCGATGGGATTAAAGCACCAAAGCGGACTTATAAAGAAGTTGAACTTTTGGAAATTTCACAAGTAATCGTTCCGTCTAATCGTGAAGCGATACAAGACATCCGTTCTAAATCGGCTGACCCTGTGATAAATGAAATATGTGATGCTGTTGAAAAAGAGATTGAAACAAAGCCTGAAACTACTGAGAACTATCATAGGATACCTGTTCGGGGTGAAGAGGGGAAACACGATGGGCATAGAGTACGGACAATAGACATCTCCAAGAAAGATGGAATCAAAGCTGTTTATTGTGGTGAATGTAAAGTAGTTATGACCTATCTATTTGATGTAGATAAATGGACTATGGCAGAGGCTCAGGCTTGGGTAAGAGAGCACGAAAAGCAAGTAAATGAACCGCTTTGGACAAAAGGCATAACACAATCTGAAATTGCAGATGAGTTAGATTATGTTATCAAACTTATTGAAAGCGAGGGAATGAATGAAGATGTTAAAAGTGATGGATGGAAGTTAGTTCGTGAAATGATGCGTTTGTCAGGGAACGAAATCCCTGTTGATATACAGGCGAAAATTGGTGCTGTCTTAAATCAGAAGAATAAAGACAGGCTAAAGGAAGCCCAAAGTTTAATTCAAGTGGTTTTAGATAGTGCTGAACCCACTCAGACGGCTCCGCCTAAATCGGAAGACATATCGTCTGAGGATTTGAAGTTAGCCGTTAAAGAAGTATTAAAAGAGATGGGATTTAATCAGGAGGGTTAAAATGGATAAAACAGAACTAAAGGAATCAATCAAAGAAGCCATAAAAGAAATGGGGCTTCTGGAGGTTGAGAGAAAAACTACAACTGCCATAACTAAATCACCAGAGGATGCTCTTGTGGAAGATAGAAAAGGTGGGTTTAAGTCATTCGGGCATTACTTAACTGATTTGGTAAAGGTAGAAACCGAAAAGGTTGTCCCAGAAACTCTAAGGAATTGGGATAATGCCGTAAGGAAAGTTGCTGGATATATGGAGGAAGGGGATTTAGCTCAGGGTGGCTATTTAGTCCCAGAGGAATTCTCCAAGAAAATTATGGAGAAGAGCCTTGAAGATGCTATTGTCCGACCAAGAGCTGCTATTCAACCAATGGCTTCCAACAGAATAGTTATTCCCGCCGATGTAGATGCTGACCATGCTACTAATTACTTTGGTGGCATAACAATCTATAGGACAGGCGAAGGTGGGCAAAAGACAGCCACTAATCCGACCTATGCCCGTATAGCCCTAACACTTCATAAACTCACAGGGCTTGTGCATATCTCAGACGAATTGCTTGAGGATTCAGCCATTGCAGTAGAGGCGAATGTTACTCGTAAATTCGCACAGGCAATTGCCTTTGTTGAAGATGATGATTTTCTCAATGGCACGGGTGTTAATCAGGCTTTGGGTGTTTTGAATTCAGCCAATCCTGCCCTTATCACAGTAACTGCTCAAACAGGACAGGGTGCTTCAACCATAATTGCTGAGAATATCAGGGATATGTGGTGCAGAATGTATCCTGCTGGACAGAACCGAGCAGTGTGGATTGCCAATAATGAGACATTCCCACAATTATTTGGTATGTCTTTGGCGGTGGGCACTGGTGGAGTTCCAATCTGGCTGCCAGCTGGCGGAATAAGTGGTGCACCTTATCAAAGTCTTATGGGTAAAGCACTTATCTTGACTGAAAAGTGTCAAGCACTGGGCACGGCTGGTGATATTGCCCTGATTGACTTCTCTCAGTATGTTATTGGGCAGAAAGGTGGGCTTCAGGTTGCTACTTCAATACACTTCCGCTTTGACTACGATGAGCAGTCATTCCGATTTGTTTTGAGGTATGACGGACAGCCAACTTGGACTTCGGCCTTGACACCAAAGAGGGGTAGTAATACTCTCAGCCCGTTCGTAGTCTTGTCTTCAACTAGAACCTAGTCTAAATAATGGGGGGAGGTTAACTACCTCCCCCTCACTAAACAAATATGGAGGTAAAATAAAATGGGTGATTCTTGTAGGTTTTCACAATCACATGGCATTGTTCCGATGGAAGTTCCATTGGCGGATAGCTACAATGCAGGGGTAACTTTTGAATCGGTAAATATGGCAAAGTATAATCATCTCACCATGATTATGCTAGGTAGTGATTCTGTCGCTGGTGCTGGTGTCCTGACTATCTATGGTGGAGCAACCGATGGGGCACAAACAGCAGCCATCACATTCGGCTATAGATATGGTGCAGCGGATGCCAAGTCTGCATCTGCGGATGTATTCGGTGCAGTAGCAACTTCAGCAGCACTTACTCTCACAGAAGCCAGTGTAAAAAGTGGCACATTGGTCGTAGAACTTGATGCCGCCGACTTAAATATTAGCGGCGTTCAATATCAATGGGTAACTCCTGTCCTTAGTGCCGCAGGCACGGCTGGAATTGTTAGTGCTGTTGCTATCCTATCTGAGCCTCGCTACGAAGAAGCCGTAATGGATACCGCAATCTAGGAGTAATAGGTGACAATTCCTAAGCGAGATAAAAGAAAAAAGAGAGGAAGACCCAAGGGGAGCTTAAAAGCTCCCCTTGGCCCGCCTAAAGATAAGATGATGCGGGCATATACTCACCGATGTCCGTATTGTGGCGAGAAGACATTTTCAACTATGTGCCCATCTTGTGGGCGGGTAACAGTAATCAATAAGTAGGGCAAACCATGCCCTTAAACTCGTATGGCAACGAGTATGGAATAATTTTAGGAGGTTAAATAAATGCCAGTAACTTTAGTTAAATCAAGTTGGTCAAGTGGAGAGTTAATATTCCACGAAAAAACATCATGGGCTCCTTCTACTACTTATAATGTTTTCAAAATAGGCACCACAGCAGTCAAAGTAGGCGATACAGCAAATGATATTGACTTCCAGTATTACGGGACTGGCTCACTATCGGCAATCATAGACTGCGGGGCAGCTACATTCGTGATAACGGGACTTGCCACAACGCATACGGGCATCCTTACAGTGTCTAATACTACCGATGCCTCTAGCTTAACGGCTGGTGCTTCTGTTGTGGCGGGCGGTATCGCTTGTGCTAAAAAGTTATTCATTGGCGACGATATTGACATGTCAGTATCTGGCACGGGGATTTATGACATGGTTCTTAAAACCAATGTCGCGGATGCACTTAGCGTAAAAGACAGTGCTGGGGACTTAATAGTATTCAATACAACTACTGGTTCTCAAGCAATTACTATCACACCCGCAACTAGTATTACGGGTGCACTTTCATTGGCTAGTGATATTGACCTGTCGGCATCAGGAACAGGGACATACGACTTAATCCTGAAGGATGCCGTAGCTGACGCACTTAGTATAAGGCGGGCTACCACTGATGTAATAGTGTTCAATACTACAACTCCGAGCGTTACTATTACACCGGCAACTACGGTGACAGGCATCTTAACATCCGATGGTGGCATCACAATGGGAGACGCAAAGAATATCATCCTCAATGCCACCACAGG
>ERZ1292632.788-Hain-H43-01um-R2-788-length-34406-cov-7_pt1 | contig 34406 bp, 34 predicted proteins | sample MGYA00564407_ERZ1292632 | MGnify/ENA primary metagenome ERZ1292632 (study PRJEB36523, sample SAMEA6512637) | groundwater metagenome | collected 2019-01-08 | study: AquaDiva: Metagenomics assemblies of 32 groundwater samples | reverse complement strand
CGGATCGCCTTGCGATAGCCTTCGGGCTTGGCCATGCCGAAATTATGGCGCACGCGGCTGGCGGTGTCGTCGCCTTTTTCGTGGCCGATGACGACCAGCTTGCGCTCGCCCAGCGTCGCGAAACCGCCGAGGATCGCCTGATCGTCGGCGAAGGCGCGGTCGCCCGCCAGCGGCATGAAATTGTCGAACAGGCCCGCGACATAATCCTTGAAGTGCGGCCGGTCGGGATGGCGGGCGACCTGCGTCTTCTGCCAGGGCGTCAGCTTGGCATAGGTGTCGGACAGCAGCTTGGCCGCGCGCTGCTCCAGCGTCGCGATCTCGCCGTCGATGTTAATGTCGCCGACGCTGGCGGCGGCGCGCAGTTCCACGATGCGCGCTTCCAGCTCGGCGATCGGCTTTTCAAATTCCAGAAAGCTAACCATGGGCGCTGCGTTAGGGTGCTCGCGGCGCGGCGTCAACGCGGTCGCGCGGGGCCATGGTGGCGAGCGGATGGCGCTGGTTGACCAGGTCCACCAGCCGCCGGCTGTCCACATGGGTATAGATTTGCGTCGTGCCGATGTCGGCATGGCCCAGCATCGTCTGGAGCGCGCGCAGGTCCGCGCCGCCCTCCAGCAGATGCGTGGCGAAGGCGTGGCGCAACACGTGCGGGCTGACCCGTTCGGGCGCGATCCCGGCGGCGGCGGCGAGCGCCTTCACCAGCTGGTAGAGGCGGATGCGGCTCAAATGGCTCTTGCCCGACGGGAAAAGCCAGGCGCTGTCACCGGGCACATGCGGCAGCCAGGCAGCGACGGCGTGCCGCGCCCGATCGGATATCGGCACCAGCCGCTCGCGCCCGCCCTTGCCCTTGAGGATCAGAAAGGGCCGGTCCGCCGCCAGCGCCCGGCGCGGTAGCGACACCAGTTCGGTGGCGCGCAGGCCTGAGCCGTAGAGCAGCTCGATAAGCGCGGACAGGCGCAGATCGAGCGGGGCGGGATGCTCGACCGCCAGCCCGTCGGCGATCAGCGCAAAGAGGCTGTCGACCTCGGCCGTCGAGAGAATTTTGGGCAGGGGCCGGCGAGTGACCGGGCGCGGGAGGGCGGACGCGGGATTATCGGCGCGCAGCCCTTCCTCCTCCAGAAAGCCGTAGAAGGCGCGCAGAGCCGAGGTTTTCCGGGCGACCGAGGAAGCGGCGAGCGACGCCCACTCCCCCGCCAACGTGCCGACAGCGTCCTTGCTTGCGCCGGCAAGCCCGCCCATGATCGCACCGGCGCCGGTCAGATCGGTGCGGTAGGCGAGCAGAGTATTGCGCGACGCGCCCCGCTCCGCCGCCATCATTTCGAGGAAGCGGTCGATCAGGGCGGCATCCTCCTGCCCCATCAGACCCGGCTGAGCGCCTCGGCCGCGATCATCCGCGCTTCGGGATCGAGCCCGACACGATGCAGCGCCGCGACAATATGGTAGAGGTGCGCGGCGGGCAGCCTGCTCCAGTCGCTGCCCTGCATCCCGACCGCCGCGAGCAGCGCCACCGTCGCCTTCTCGCCCCGCTGCGCCGCGCCGGCGATGGCGCGCGCCCAGCGGCTGTTGGCGGCAAGAGTGAAGCCATTGTCCTGCGCCAGCGTGGCCGCGTCGCCGGGCGACAGGCGCGCGAGACCGGCAAGCGCGGCGATGAGCATCCGGCCCCTCTCCGCGCCCGCGTCGCCGACATAGGTTGAGACCCGGCCGCTGCTGATCTCCACCGCCGGGGTCGGCGCGCCGACCGCGAGCAAGGCCCAGAATTGCGATGCGCCTGTCCCGCTCAACTGCCCGTAGGCGCGCGCCCAGCGGGCGGCGTTGCGGTCATAGCCGGCGGTCAGCATCGATGCGACGAGGTTGGCGGCGTCCTGCGCGTCCGCCTGCGCCACCGGCAGCGCAGCGGCGGCGCGGGCGGTGGCAATCAGGCCGACATAGTCGGGCGCTGCATTATCCTGCCACCAGCCGCGCATCGCGCCGATGCGGTCGCCTACGGTCGCGCCAGCATAGGCGGTGCGCAGCGTGTCGATCCGGTCGGAGAGGTCGGCCGGAACGTCGCCGTCGCTGCGGATCTGGCCGTATAGTCCCACCAGCGCGGCACTCGACAGCACGCCCAGACGCGCCGCAATGTCCGCTCCCGCCCGCCGGCGCAGCGGCGTCAGCGCCGGCGCGCGCGCTTCCCAGGCGCGGACATGCGGCCCCACCGTAGCATAGAGCGTCTCGGGGATTTCGACATTGAGCGCGGTTGCAAGTCCGAAGCGCCAGGCGGTCAGCCGGTCTACGCCATCCCATTCGATCTTGACCGACCGGCGCGCGTTGAAGCCGGTCCCGACCACCTTTTCCGCCAGCCGATAATCGACGCCGCGCACCACGCCGCGTCGCTGCGCCTGGTTGAGCGCGCCGCTCGCCGTGCCCTGATCGCCTGACAATGCCGGGCAGATGGCGCGCGTCATGTCCCAGCCAGGCGCCTTGCTGGTCCGCAGCGCGCCTTCGGACAGCGGGCACAGCCCGGCCGGATCGGCGGTCGCGAGATAGGTTTCCATCGCCACCGCGTAGAGGCGCGGGCTGAACTGGTCCGAATCGACGCTCTGCACGATCAGGCGCGCGCTGTCCGCCTCGCCCATGCGCAGCAGCAGCCAGGCGCGCTCGGCCGCCCAGTCCGCGCCGTTGATGTCGCGCGGGGTGTCGGTGGCGGACAGCAAGGCGCGGCGGAGAAGGATGGAGGCCCAGCGCGACATGATCGGTGCATGGGTTTCGCGCATCAGCGTGGCGAGGAACTTGCCGGACTGGCTGCCAAAGGCCGTGGGTTCGAAACCGCGCGTTTCAGGCGTCAGTGGCCCGATCCGGTCGAGCGAGCGGCGCGCGCTGTCGGGCAGGTCATATTTGGCCTTTTCCGCCGCCAGCTCCTCGGGCGTCATCTCCTCGGTGGCGTTGCCCGCCTCAGCCAGCGAGAGGTCCGGCGGGGTCGCAGGATCGAGCGGCTGCACCATCGGCGCGTTCACGGCCGGCGCAGGCGTACCGGGGACTGGGCGAGTGGGCGAAGGGGTGGGCGCGGGCGCTTCGGGCGGATCGCCGAAGCCCGGCGGCAGCAGCGATTCCGGCGCTTGCTGCGCGACCACGGGCAGGGTCAGGGCAAGCGCAAAGCTGCCCAGCGCCCATCTGGCGTTCCCCCTCGGCCAGCGCATCCGCGTTACTGGCCCAATTTCTCTTGCGGGATGACCTTCTCGACGCGCTGCTGCGGCTGTTCCCCGCCGCGCGACCAGAAGAAGGCGAGCAGCGCCACGAGCAGCAGCACGAGGATGATGGGGATGATCGGCAGGCGGGTGCCGCGGCGGCGCGCGCCGCCCTCGAAACTGCTGAAGTTGCGATTATTCTTCATAAGTCCTTGGCTTAAACTGATCCGCCCGGAGTAAGGCCGTGCAACAGGGGAAAGATGCGATTTGCCTCTCTGGCGGCTGGCTGTATAGCCCCGCAAGCCATGCAACGAAACAGCAAAATCCCCGATAGTCCGGCGAGGCGCGGCCCGATCGTGCTGGTGGGCATGATGGGCGTGGGCAAATCGACCGTCGGCCGGCGGCTGGCGGCGCGGCTGGGCCTCAGCTTCGTCGATGCCGACGAAGAGATTGAGAAAGCCGCCGGCATGAGCGTGGCGGAGATTTTCGAGCGCTATGGCGAAGCGCATTTTCGCGACGGCGAGCGGCGCGTGATCGCGCGACTGATGGACGGCGCGCCCAAGGTGATCGCGACCGGCGGCGGCGCTTTCATGCAGGAAGAGACGCGGCGGTTGATTCTGGAAAGCGCGACCGCCGTGTGGCTGGACGCGGACATAGACATATTGGTCGATAGGGTCGGCCGGCGCGACAGTCGGCCCCTGCTCAAGGATCGCGATCCGCGCGCGGTGCTCACCGAACTGGCGGCGGTGCGCAATCCCATTTATGCGCTCGCGCCGATCCACGTCAAAAGCATCGCCGCGCCGCACGAGATCGCGGTCGAGAAGATCATGGAGCAACTGACGCAATGGCCCTAGTCCGGGTGGCGCTGGCGGAGCGCAGCTATGACATCGTCATCGAGGAAGGCGCGCTCGACCGGGCAAGCGACTGGCTGGGCGGCAAGGCGCGCAAGGGGCGGTTGGTGGTCGTCACCGACACGCATGTCGCCGCGAGCCAGCTGCCGCGCCTCGACGTCAGCCTGCGCGCCGCCGATGTGACGGTCGAACCGATCATCCTGCCGGCGGGCGAACAGACCAAGAGCTGGCGGCATCTGGAGCAACTGCTCGATGCGCTGCTGGCTTTGGAGATAGAGCGGGGCGATCATATCGTGGCGCTGGGCGGCGGGGTGATCGGCGATCTGGTGGGCTTTGCCGCATCGATCCTGAAGCGCGGCTGCCACTTCATCCAGGTGCCTACGACCCTGCTGGCGCAGGTCGATTCGTCGGTCGGCGGCAAGACCGCGATCAATACGCGCGCGGGCAAGAATCTGGTCGGCGCTTTCTATCAGCCGTCGCTAGTGCTGATCGACCCCTCGACGCTCGACAGCCTGCCGCCGCGCGAGACACGGGCGGGCTATGCCGAGGTGGTCAAATATGGGCTGATCGACGATCCCGATTTCTTCGCCTGGTGCGAGAGCGACGGAAATCGGCTGCTCGCCGGCGATCCGCAGGCACGCGCCTATGCGATCGAAAAGAGCGTCCGCGCCAAGGCAGCGATCGTCGCCGACGACGAGCGCGAGACGAGCGGCCGCCGCGCGCTGCTCAACCTTGGCCACACTTTCGGTCATGCGCTGGAGGCGGATACGGGCTTTTCCGACAGGCTGCTGCATGGCGAAGCGGTGGCGGCCGGCATGGCGCTGGCGTTCCGCTATTCGGCGCGGCTCGGGCTTTGCCCGCAGGCCGATGCCGATCGGGTGACGGCGCATCTGCGCGCGGTCGGCTTGCCGCATGATCTCGCCTCGGCGCAGGTGACGGCAGACGGCGCGGCGCTGGTCGCGCACATGCTCCACGACAAGAAGATGGCGGCGGGCACCCTCCCCTTCCTGCTGGCGCGCGGCATCGGCCAGACCTTCCTGTCAAAGAATGTGGCGTTGGACGATGTGGCGGCGTTTCTGGATGCGGATCGGGCGGCAGGCTGAGCGCGGGCGGCTAAGGCCCCTGCACCCATTTCCGCCCCTCCTGCCGCCAGAAGCGCGGTTCCACGCCTGCCGCCTTGCTCAGCGCCCGCCAGCTGGCCCGCGCGCCCTCGATGGTCGCCGCGTCGAAAAAGTAGAAAGCCCGCTCGAACCCCAGCGCCTCCTCGCGCCACACCCCGTCCGCCAGCGCCACATGAAGCGCGCCATTGGCTGCCGCGCAGCTGTCGCTCAGCAGGATCGGCTGGTGCGCCTCGCCATCCTCCCCGGCTGTCCCATGCGCCAGGAAGCTCTCGGGCGGCCCGGCCCATAATCCTTGCGAAAGGCGCGCGCGCTGCGCATCGTCCTGCGCCACCACCAGCAGCCGCGCGCCCAGGCCCAGCACGCGCGCGGCGATCGCGGGGAGCACCTGCTCTACCGGATCGCGGCTCAGTTGGTAGAAATCGACCTGCATAGCTGCCTTCGCCTCATTATCCCGTCATCCCGCGAAGGCGGGGATCCATCTCCCGCCCTTGCGTCTGGGGATGTCGCCGGAGATGGATTCCCGCCTGCGCGGGAATGACGAAGTTTTTTACTTCTCGAACCGGTCCGCCACCAGCCGGTCGAGCAAGCGCACGCCATAGCCCGTCGCCCCCTTGTCCCATGTGCCGCCAGGCTTGTCGGCCCACACCATGCCGGCAATGTCGAGATGCGCCCATTTGACGCCGTCCTCGATAAAGCGCTTCAGAAACTGCGCCGCCGTGATCGACCCGGCGTAGCGTGGGCCGATATTCTTCATGTCGGCGATCGGGCTGTCGATCAGCTTGTCATAAGCGGCCGAGAGCGGGAAGCGCCACAATTGGTCGCCCACCGCCTGCCCCGCCGCCGTCAGGTCCGCCGCCAGCGCATCGTCGTTCGAGAACAGCCCGCCATATTCGTTGCCAAGCGACACGATCATCGCGCCGGTCAGCGTCGCGAGATCGACGATAACCTCCGGGTTATAGGTTCGTTGCGCCCAGGTGAGCGCATCGCACAGCACCAGGCGGCCTTCCGCGTCGGTGTTCAGCACCTCGATCGTCTGGCCCGACATGGAGGTGACGATGTCGCCGGGGCGCTGCGCGTTGCCGTCGGGCATATTTTCAACGAGGCCGCAAATGCCCACGACCCGCGCCTTCGCCTTGCGACCGGCGATCGCCATCATCGCCCCGGCGACCGCGCCCGCGCCGCCCATGTCCCACTTCATGTCCTCCATGCCGGCGGCGGGTTTGATCGAGATGCCGCCGGTGTCGAACGTCACGCCCTTGCCGACAAAGACGACCGGCTTGTCGGCCAAGCCGCCCGTGCCATCCCACTCCATCGCCAGCAGCCGCGCTTCTCGCGGCGAGCCCTGCGCGACGCCGAGCAGCGCGCCCATGCCGAGCTGCTCCATGGCCGCCTTGTCGAGGACCGTGATCTTCACCCCCATCGCCTCGAGCGGGCGGCATCGCTCCACGAAGCTTTCGGGATAGAGGATGTTCGCCGGCTCCGACACCAGCTCGCGGGTGAAGGCGACCCCGGCGGCGACCGCCGCCTGCCGCTCCCATGCCGCGTCGGCGCCCGCCGCCACCAAAGTCAGCGTCTGGAGCGTCGGCTTGGCCTTCTCGCTTTGGCGCGTGCGATAGGTGTCGATCCGCCAGCCGCGCAGCCGCGCGCCGAAGGCCAGCGCCGCCGCCTGATCGGCGCTCGCCCCGCCGAAAAACTCGACTGCGGCATGGATCGCGCCGCTCGTCGCCAGCTTCGCTGTCAGCGCCGCGCCGGCCTTTTCATAATCCTGGTCCGCCTTCGCGCCCACGCCCAGCAGCAGCACGCGCACCGTCCGCCCGCCTTCCTCGACGAAGCTCTCGAAACTGCTTCCGGTCTCGCCCACGAAGCGCGATGCGCTCGCCCCGGCGGCCAGCACCGGCGCGGCGGCGAGCGGCAGCGTGTCGAAGCCGCCCTTGGGAACCACGAAAACCAATGTGTCGGCGGCGGGACGGGTCGGGCTGAACTGAATCTCCATGGGGGCGGTTTTTCCTCGTATAGGGCCTGCGGCGGACGCCGCGCTCTCCCCTGCCAGATAGTGCGCTTTTGGGCGCGGGCAAAGCGGTTCGACCGATTTTGCGGCGCACCATGCCCCGCGCCCGATTGCGGAGGCGGCATCAGTGCGATAGGCGGAGGCGATCCCGCGCCCGTCGATAAGGCCCAGACCGCTTGCGAAACGCCCTTCTTCCCCTGTCCTTCCGCGCGGCCATGCTGGGGGGCATCGCGTGGTGCGCCGCCGCGCCAGCGCTGGCGCAGCAGCTCAATGAGCCGCAGACGCCGATCAGCGCGCCCGACGCGCCGGTGCCGACCAGCGACGACCAGCTGGGCTTTGCCGCCGACGCGCTGGAATATGACAGCGAGAGCGAGGTCGTGACCGCCAGCGGCAATGTGCAGCTGCTGCGCGAAGGCAACCGCCTGCGCGCTGACAAGGTGGTCTGGAGCCGAACCAGCGGGAAGGTGGAGGCGCTGGGCAATGTCTCCGTTACTGATCCCGACGGCAATATCGCCTATGGCGACCGCTTCGACGTAACCGATACGCTGAAGGACGGGGCGGTCGACAATATGCTGCTGGTGCTCCAGTCGGGCGGGCGGCTGGCAGCGGTCAAGGGCACGCGGGTCAACGGCATCTATACGCTCGATCGCGCCGCCTATACCGGCTGCGCGGTGGAAGACAGCAAGGGCTGTCCCAAGGAACCGACCTGGCAGATCAACGCCGTGCGCGTGATCTACGATCCCACGCGCGAACGGGTTACCTACAAGAACGCCAATATCGAACTGTTCGGGCTGCCGCTCATCCCGCTGCCAGGGCTCAGCCATCCGGTTGGCGACAATGGCGGCCGCGGCCTGCTCGTCCCCAATCTGCGCTATGACCGGAACAACGGGTTCGAGGTCGCGCTGCCCTATTATTTCAGGCTCGCGCCCAACCGCGACATCACCATCACGCCGCATGTCTACACCGACACGCTGCCGATGCTGGAGGGCAATTACCGGCACCTTTATGATCGCGGCGCCTATCAGATCACCGGCTATGTCACCTATGGCCGCCGCGTCGGCATCGGCGACGCGGCGGGAACCGGCCCGGCGGACGCGGAAAAGGATATTCGCGGCTATCTCGATGCCAATGGCGCGATGCAGCTAACGCCTGAGTGGAGCATCGACGGGTCGATCCGCATGGCGACCGACCGCACCTTCCTGCGCCGGTACGACATCAGCCGCGAAGACCGGCTGCGCTCGACCCTTGGCGCGCAACGGATCGGGCAGAACAGCTATTTCTCGATTCGCGGCTGGGCGGTGCAGACGCTGCGCCAGGGCGATTCGCAGGGGCAGACGCCGATCGCGCTGCCGGTGATCGACTATCGGCTGCGGATGAAAGACCCGCTGCTGGGCGGCGTGCTGCAATTGCAGGCGAATACGCTGGCGATCACCCGCACCAGCGGCCAGGATACGCAGCGGGCGTTCGCGGCGGCCGAATGGAATTTGCGGACGCTCACCGGCTTGGGGCAGGAAGTGACCTTCACCGGCTATCTGCGCGGCGACGTTTATCACAGCATGGACAATCTGCTGACATCGGTCGTCAGCTATGCCGGCAGCCCCGGCTGGCAGACGCGCGGCATAGCCGCCGCCGCCGTGGACATGCGCTGGCCCTTCGCTGGCGAAGCGTTCGGCGGCGTGCAGCGGATCGCCCCGCGCATCCAGATCGTCGCCGCGCCGCATCTCGCCAATCTCTCGCTACCCAACGAGGACGCGCGCGCCGTCGACCTGGAGGACAGCAACCTCTTCGCGCTCAACCGCTTTTCGGGCTATGACCGGTTCGAGGACAGCTCGCGCATTGTCTATGGCCTCGAATATGGGCTGGAACTGCCCAATTTCTCGCTCGATTCCATCGTCGGCCAGAGCTATCGCATCGACCGCCGCGAAAGCATCCTGCCCGACGGCACCGGCCTTAGCGACCGCACCTCCGACATCGTTGGACGGACCACCATCCGCTACAAGGATTTCCTGCGCTTCACCCATCGCTTCCGGCTGGACAAGGACGGCCTGGCCGTGCGCCGCAACGAGGTCGACGCGACGATCGGCAGCAAGAAGACCTATGCCATGGTCAGCTATCTGCGCCTCAATCGCGACGCGAGTTCGGGCCTTGAGGATTTGCAGGACCGGGAGGAATTGCGTCTCGGGGGCCGGGTGCAGTTCGCCCGCTTCTGGTCGGCCTTCGGTTCGACCGTGCTCGACCTCACCGATGCGAAGGAAGACCCGATCAGCATCTCGGACGGCTATCAGCCGGTGCGCCATCGCTTGGGCATCGCCTATGAAGATGACTGTCTGACGCTCGGCCTTACCTGGCGGCGCGACTATCAGACCAATGGCGACGCGCGGAAAGGCAATGGCTTCCAGCTACGGCTAGCTTTCCGCAATATTGGTATATAAGGAACAGGCTCCCGTCACCCCGTCAGGGCCGGTTAAGGCGGACCCGTGCATCAGGCACAGGACCGAGTGGAGATTTTTGCCGACGATGCTGCCTGCCGTTTCCCCGTCCAGCCGCCTGATCCGCGGCGCGCGTGTCAGTCTGCGCGCCCTGTTCCTGACCTCGGCCCTGCTGACCACCGGATTGCAGCCGGTCCTGGCGCAATCGGTCGATGACGAAGGCGGCGTCGCCACGCAGCAGCTCAATATCCCGAGGGACGTCACCGTTTTCGGCAAGAACGACCCCAATGTCCGCAAGGCGACGGCGATCGTCAATGGCCGCATCATCACCGGCACCGACGTCGATCAGCGGCTCGCCCTCATCATCACCGCCAACGGCGGCAAGGTGTCGGACGAGGAGAAGGAGCGGCTGCGCGTGCAGGTGCTGCGCAACCTGATCGACGAGACGCTCCAGATTCAGGAAGCCGCCGCCAACGACATCAAGATCGATCCGGCCGAGGTCAACCAGAGCTATGAGCGCGTCGCGGGCAATTTCCGCCGCTCGCCGGCGCAGTTCGACGCCTATCTGCGCACCCAGGGCAGCTCGGCCGCCAGCATCAAGCGCCAGATCGAGGGCGAACTGGCGTGGAGCCGGCTGCTCCGGCGCAATATTCAGCCCTTCATCAACGTGTCGGAGGAGGAGGTGAAGTCGGTCGTCGATCGGCTCAACGCCGCGAAGGGCAGCGACGAATATCGCATCGGCGAAATCTACCTGTCGGCGACGCCGGAAAATCAGGACCAGATCATCGCCAACGCGCGCAATATCATCGAGCAGATTCAGAAGGGCGGCAGCTTCCAGGCCTATGCCCGGCAATTTTCCGAAGCGTCGACCGCGGCGGTCGGCGGCGACCTTGGCTGGGTCCGCCCGGCGCAGCTCCCGCCCGAACTCGCCCAGGCGGCGACCGAGATGCAGGTCGGGCAGATCGCCGGGCCGATCCCCGTCGCAGGCGGCGTGTCGCTTCTCTACGTCATGGACAAGCGCAAGGTGCTGACCGCCGATCCGCGCGACTCGCTCCTTAGCCTTAAGCAGCTTTCGGTGCTGTTCCCGCAGGGCACCACCCGCGAGCAGGCAAGCGCCAAGGCCGCGACGTTCGCCGCCGCGATCAAGGAGATCAAGGGCTGCGGCCAGGCCAACGAGATCGGGCAGAAGATCGGCGCGGACGTGGTCGACAATGACAATGTCAAGGTGCGCGACCTGCCGCCCCAGTTGCAGGACATCCTGCTCAACCTCCAGGTCGGCGAGACGACCCCGCCCTTCGGCTCGATCACCGAAGGCGTGCGCGTCCTCGTGGTCTGCGGCCGGGACGATCCGCAGTCGGCCAACGCGCCCAATGCGGAGCAGATCCAGGCGCAGTTGGAGGAAGAACGGGTCAACAAGCGCGCCCGCATCTATCTGCGCGATCTTCGCCGTGATGCCGTCATCGAATATAATTGACGCGCCCCTCCCGTCCTTCGCCGTTCCGCTCGGCGATCCGGCGGGGATAGGGCCGGAAATCGTCGCCAAAAGCTGGGTGATGCGCGAAGCGCGCGGCCTGCCGCCCTTCTTCGCGGTGGGCGATCCCGCTTCGCTGCGCGCGGTATGGCTGGGGCCGGTCGCGCCGATCGAATCGCCCTCCGAAGCGGCCGCTTTGTTCGGCTCCGCCCTTCCCTGTCTTCAGGTCGCCGATGCCGGGCCGATCGAGCCGGGAAACCCCAGCATCGACGGCGCGCGCGCGGCGTTCGAGGCGCTGGAGGTCGCGGTCGGTCTCGCCCGGTCGGGATCGGCGGCGGGGATCGTGACCGCCCCGGTGGGCAAGGAACAGCTCTACGGCGTCGGCTTCACCCATCCGGGCCAGACCGAATTCATCGCCGAACGCTGTGGTGTCGCGCCGCACAACGCCGTGATGATGCTCGCCGGCCCATCGCTGAAGGTCGTGCCGATCACCATCCATATCGCGCTCGCCGATGTGTCCGCCGCGCTCACGATCGATCTCATCCGCGCCCGCGCCCTGACGACGGCGAAGGGCTTGCAGCGCAATTTCGGTATTGCTCGTCCCCGCCTTGCCGTCGCTGGCCTCAACCCTCATGCGGGCGAGAATGGCGCTCTCGGCCGCGAGGAGATCGAGGTCATCCGCCCCGCCGTGGAGCAATTGCGCGCCGAGGGGCTGGACATCATCGGGCCGCTCGCCGCCGACGGCATGTTCCACAGCCGCGCGCGGGAGACTTATGACGCGGCGCTCTGCATGTATCATGACCAGGCGCTGATCCCGATCAAGACGCTGAATTTTGACGAAGGCGTCAATATCACGCTCGGCCTGCCGATCGTGCGCACCTCGCCCGACCATGGCACCGCCTTCGGCATCGCAGGCAAGGACAGCGCCAATCCCGGCGCGATGATGGCCGCGCTCAAGATGGCGGCGGAATCGGCGCGCGCCCGCATCGCCCATGGCTGACAGCCATCCGGCGCTCCCGCCGATCCGCGACGTGATCGCCCGCCATGGCCTTGCCGCCAGCAAGGCGCTGGGGCAGAATTTCCTGCTGGACGAACAGTTGCTGGGCCGGATCGCCGTCATTCCGGGGCCGCTTGAAGGCGCTCCCGCCTTCGAGGTCGGCCCCGGCCCCGGCGGCCTCACCCGCGCGATCCTGCGCGCCGGGGCGCGGCTGGTTGCGGTCGAGCGCGACGACCGCTGCCTCCCCGCGCTCGCCGAATTGCAGCAGGCGTTTCCCGGCCAGTTGCGCGTCATCTCCGGCGACGCGATGCAGGTCGATGCGCGCGGGGAGGCGGGGGAAGGCGCGCACATCATCGCCAACCTCCCCTATAATGTCGGCACGCCCCTTCTGGTCGGCTGGCTGTCGGCCGCATGGGAGCCGCTTCCCTGGTGGGCGAGCCTTACCCTCATGTTCCAGATGGAGGTCGCCGAACGCATCGTCGCAAAGCCCGGCACCGATCATTATGGCCGGCTGGCGGTCCTCGCCCAATGGCGCAGCGACGCCCGCATCGCGATGAAGGTGCATCGCAGCGCCTTCACCCCGCCGCCCAAGGTGATGTCGGCGGTGGTGCACATCACCCCCAAGCCCGCTCCGCAAGGCGTGAACCTCAAACATCTCGAACGCCTCACCGCCGCCGCCTTCGGTCAGCGCCGCAAGATGCTGCGCCAGAGTGTCAAGGGCCTCCCCGGCGCGCTTGACGCGCTGGCGGCGCTCGGCATCGACCCTCAACGCCGCGCCGAAACGCTGAGCGTCGAGGTGTTCGTCGATGTAGCGCGGGTGCTGAGCCGTTGAAAACACGGAAAACATCCTCCCCTGCAAGGGGAGGTGGCGGGGCGAAGCCCCGACGGAGGGGTGTCAGCCTCTCGATAGCGGGACACCCCTCCGTCTGGCTGCGCCAGCCACCTCCCCTTCCAGGGGAGGATGATAGTGACGGCACCCCATGCCCCGCCTGATCCTGTTCAACAAACCCTATGACATGCTCTCCCAATTCACAGACCGGGGGAGGGAGACGGCGCGGGCAACCCTGTCCGACTGCATATCCGTCCCCGGCGTCTATCCCGCCGGTCGCCTTGACCGCGATAGTGAAGGACTGCTGCTGCTGACCGATGACGGCCGGCTTCAGGCGCAGATCGCGGACCCAAGGTTCAAGCTCCCCAAAACCTATCTTGTCCAGGTCGAGGGCGAACCGGACGACGCGGCGCTCACCGCGCTGCGTCGCGGCGTCACGCTAAAGGACGGCCCCACCCGCCCGGCCGAGGCCGACCGCATTGCCGATCCGCAGCTCTGGCCGCGCAATCCCCCGATCCGCGTCCGCAAGAGCATCCCCGACAGCTGGCTCCGCCTCACCATCCACGAAGGCCGCAACCGGCAGGTGCGGCGGATGACGGCCGCTGTGGGCCATCCCACGCTGCGGCTGGTGCGCTGGTCGGTCGGTGAGTGGACGCTGGACGGCCTCGCGTCGGGGGAATGGCGGGAGATAATAGTCTAACCTGAATACCCCTCTCCCTCCAGGGAGAGGGCTGCGAAGACTTGGCAGCGTGCTGCCTAGTCGAAGCTGGGTGAGGGTGAAGCGACGCCACGGCAACGTCGCAACGTGCCCCTCATCCAACTCCGCCTAGCCGCTGCGCGGCAAGGCTTCATATCCTTCTCCCCCGCGGGGAGAAGGGAAGTTACGGCGTCTCGGTCGGCGCGACCTTCGGCGCGGGGACCGGGCTCGTCATCGCGACCGCCGGCGGTCCCTTCTGGATCGCCGCCGCCAGCTTTCCCACCGGCGCACAATTCCCCTTGCAGAGCGCCTGCGCCTGCGCGAGCACATCCTTCGCCTTGGCGACGGCGCCCTTCTCCACCATCGCCTCGCCCTGTCCGGCAAGCGCCACGACATCGGTGGGATCGAGCAGCAGCGCTTCCTTGTAAAGCCGGATCGCCTTGCCCTGAAGCCCCTGCGCCCGCGCCACTTCGGCCAGTTCGACATAGGCGGCGCGGTTGCGCGGATCGAGCGCCAAAGCACTCTCCAGGGCATCCGTCGCGCCAGTGAGGTTGCCGGCGCGACGCGCGGCTTCGCCCGCCTTCTGCCATTCGATCGACTGGGGGCTGATCTGGCTGTCGGGCTTCTGGCTGAGGCCGACGCTGGAAACGGTGGTGAGCACAGCGGCAAGGGCGATCGAGGCAGGGGTAAAACGCATCACAAACTCCAGCCATGTTTCAGGCGTTGATTCCCGATCCTCGCCATTTTGCGCGGGCTTGTCCATGCCTGTTTACGGCGCTTTCCGGCGCAATCGCGCGAAGAAGAAACCGTCCGTCCCGTCATGCCCCGGCGTCAGCAGCCATCCCGCCCCATGCGGCCGGCCGATCGGTAGAGCCAGCGCCTCGCTCTCCCAGCCACCATGACGAGTCAGAAACGCCTCCACCTGCTCGCGGCCCTCCCGGTCGGTCAATGCGCAAGTGGCATAGACCAGCGCGCCGCCCGGCGCCAGCAGCGGCGCGGCGAAGTCCAGGATGCGGGCCTGCTCGGCCGCCAGCCGGTCGAGCCGCTCCGGGGTGAGGCGCCAGCGCGCCTCCGGGTTGCGCCGCCAGGTGCCGGTGCCCGAACAGGGCGCATCGACCAGCACCAGATCGGCCTCACCCTTCAGGCTGTCCAGCCCCCGCGCCTCATGGCTCTGATCCAGCAGCAGCGTCTCTATGAAGGTCGCGCCCGCCCGCTCGGCGCGGGGGCCAAGCCGCGCCAGCCGCGCGCGGATCGTATCGGCGGCGATCAGCGTCCCCCGGCCCGCCATCGCCGCCGCCAGCGCCAGCGTCTTGCCCCCGGCGCCCGCGCACAGATCGACGACGGTCATGCCCGGCTGTGCCGCGCACCCCTGCACGATCAGCTGGCTGCCGGCATCCTGCACCTCCACCAGCCCCTGCTTCCACGCGGCATTCTGCTCAATCGGAAAGCCTTCGGGCAGGCGGCGCGCATCGGCCAGGCCGGGGATCGGATCGGCGTCGGGCAGCAGCGCGGCAAGGTCGGCCGGTCTCGCTTTGAGCGCGTTCACCCGCAGGTCCACCGGCGCGCGACCCAGCAGCGCGTCCTGCTCCACCGGCGCGGCGAGCAGCGGCGCGATCCAGCCCGGCACCGCGCCCGGCGCTGCCGCCGGCTCGTCAGGCGCGATCGGCGCGGGGCCGTGCGGCGATCCGTCGAACAGCGCCGCGATTTCGGGCATGTCGCGGGCCAGCCCCACCATCGCCGCCCGGCCGCTGTCGGGCCGTTCCGCCGCGCGGCGGATCGCGCGATAGACATGCTCGCGCACCGCCCGCCGGTCGCGCGACCCGGCATAGCGCCGGTCTTTGAAATAGCGGGCGATCAGCGTGTCGGCCGCGGGGCCGCCGTCACGCGCGGAGAGGATGATAGCGTCGAGCAGTTCGATCGCCGCCTGGATGCGAGCCGATGGTGTCATTATGGTCGGGCACCCTGTTCCGGGCGCGTTACAAACGGGTTAACGGGCGGGTCAACGGGTGGGGTAATTGGGCGCTTCCCTCGTGATCGTCACGTCATGGACATGGCTTTCGGACAGGCCCGCATTGGTGATCTGGACGAAGCGCGCGCGCTCCTGCAAATCCTTGATCGTGCGGCTGCCGGTATAGCCCATCGCCGCCTTCACCCCGCCCACAAGCTGGTGGATCACATCCTTGGCCGGCCCCTTGAAGGGCACCTGCCCCTCGATCCCTTCGGGCACCAGCTTCATCTGGTCCTTGATGTCGGCCTGGAAATAGCGGTCGGCGCTGCCCCGCGCCATCGCGCCGACGCTGCCCATGCCGCGATAGCTCTTGTAGGCGCGGCCCTGATACAGGAACGTCTCGCCCGGCGCTTCGGCCGTGCCGGCAAGGAGCGACCCCACCATCACGCAGCCAGCGCCCGCCGCCAGCGCCTTCGCGACGTCGCCGCTGGTGCGGAGGCCCCCGTCGGCGATCACCGGCACGCCCTGCTTTGCGGCTTCCTCCGCCGAGTCCATGACGGCGGTCAGCTGCGGTACGCCCACGCCCGCGACGACGCGCGTCGTGCAGATGGAGCCCGGCCCGATGCCGACCTTCACGCAATCCGCCCCCGCACCGATCAGCGCCTTGGTCGCCTCGGCCGTAGCGACATTGCCGGCGACGACCTGGACATGGTTGGACAGGCGCTTGACCGCCTCCACCGCGACAGCGACCTGGCGGCTGTGGCCGTGGGCGGTGTCGATCACGATCAAGTCGCACTCGGCGTCGATCAGCGCTTCGCTGCGCTCCAGCCCCTTGTCGCCCACTGTCGTCGCGGCGGCGACGCGCAGCCGCCCGGCCGCGTCCTTGGTCGCCTGCGGATAGGTGACGGCCTTCTCGATATCCTTGACGGTGATGAGGCCGACGCAATGATAGGCGTCGTCCACCACCAGCAGCTTTTCGATCCGGCGCTGGTGCAGCAGGCGTCGGGCCTCGTCCTGCCCGACGCCGGCCTTGACCGTCGCCAGATTATCCTTGGTCATGAGTTCGCTGACTGGCTGGTTCGGGTTTTCGGCAAAGCGGGTGTCGCGATGGGTCAGGATGCCGACCAGCTTGCCCGATTGCTCCACCACCGGAATGCCGCTGATCCTGTGCCGGGTCATCAGCATCTGCGCATCGGCCAGCGTAGCGCTCGGCAGGATGGTGATGGGATTGACCACCATCCCGCTCTCGAACCGCTTGACCGCGCGCACCGCCTCCACCTGCTCCTCGACCGACAGGTTGCGGTGCAGCACGCCGATCCCGCCCAACTGCGCCATCACGATCGCCATGTCGGCTTCCGTCACCGTGTCCATGGCGGAGGACAGGATCGGGATGTTGAGCCTGATCTCCTTCGTCACCTGCGTGCTGGTGTCCGCCTGGCTCGGCAGCACGTCCGATTCGCCGGGCTGCAACAGCACGTCGTCAAAGGTGAGGCCAAGGCGGATATCCATGGGGCGAGCCACTTTCTGATGCGGGACGTGGGGGCAAGTCCCAGGGGATTTGTGGCGGCCCATGTAACCACTTCATGGGGGAACGGCCAGACCCCTTGGCGCATTTTGTTGCGCGGATGCGAACGGACGGTGGGCATGAAAAAGGCGGACCGCCAGAGCAGCCCGCCCCTCAAAAATCCCGCGACTATGGGTTCAATTCGCCGCGGCGACGCCCTGATCGGTCATGAGCTGCTGCAACTCGCCCGCTTCGTACATCTCCATCATGATGTCGCTGCCGCCGATGAACTCGCCCTTCACATAAAGTTGAGGAATGGTCGGCCAGTCCGAAAAGGCCTTGATCCCCTGCCGGATGCCCTGGTCCTGAAGCACATCGACCGTGTCATAGGCGACACCCAGATGCTCCAGGATCGCGATCGCCCGGCTGGAAAAGCCGCATTGCGGGAAGAGCGGCGTCCCCTTCATGAAGAGCACCACGTCATTGCCCTTGACGATCTCGGCGATCCGCTGCTGCACGGCGTCGGTCATGTCTCTCTTGTCCAATCTGTCTGGCGCCGCCATGCGGGCGGCGCGAATGTCTCAAGCCGATTAATTGGGAACGGCGGTGGTCAGTTGCAAGGCGTGGAGCACGCCGCCCATCCGCCCGCCAAGCGCCGCATAGACCGCGCGCTGCTGCGCCACCCGGCTCATGCCTCGGAAGCTCTCCGCCACCACGCGCGCAGCATAATGGTCGCCATCACCCGCCAGATCGGTGATCTCGACCTGCGCATCGGGAATAGCGGCGCGGATCATCTCCGCAATGTCGTCGGCGGCCATCGGCATGGGATGCGGCCCTATTCGATGAACATGCGGCGCGCAATCACCGCCTGTTCGTCCAGCGCAACACGCACGCCCGCCTCATCGATGTCGACGCCGGCGGAGGTCATGTCGCCCACCAGCTTGCGGATCACATCCTCGTCGCCCGCTTCCTCGAAATCGGCCTGCACCACCGACTTGGCATAGGCGTCGGTCTCTTCGGGGGTCAGCCCCATCTTCGCCGCCGCCCATTCGCCGAGCAGCCGGTTGCGCCGCGCCTGGATACGGAATTCCATCTCCTGGTCATGGGCGAACATATTCTCGAACGCTTTTTCGCGGTCGTCGAAGGTGGTCATGCGTCAAGAACCCCGTTTGGATCGATTATCCTGTGATAGGGAGGGCGGGCGCTTTACGCAACGGCGGCGGGCACGAGCCAGGGCTGTTCCTGCGCCAACCGGTCCTCGTAGCGGCCGATCACATCCGCCTCGCCTAGAGTCAGGCCGATCTCGTCCAGCCCGCCAAGCAGGCAATGTTTGCGAAACGGGTCGATCTCGAAGGAAAAGCGATCCTGATATTGCGTCGTGACGGACTGCGATTCCAGATCGACGTGAATGGGATCGGGCGTTCCGTCGGTTCCTTGGGCGACCTCCATCAGCCGGTCGATGGCTTCCTGCGGCAGAGCGACGGTCAATATGCCGTTCTTGAAGGCGTTGCCGGAGAAAATGTCGGAAAAGCTCGGCGCGATCACCACCTTGATGCCAAGGTCAGCGAGCGCCCAGGCGGCATGTTCGCGGCTCGATCCGCAGCCGAAATTGTCGCCCGCGATCAGGATCGGGCTGCCGGCATAGTCGGGATCGTCGAAGACATTGCCCGGCTCCTTGCGCAGCACCTCGAACGCACCCTTGCCCAGGCCCGATCGCGAGATGGTCTTGAGCCAATGCGCCGGGATGACGATGTCGGTATCGACATTCTTCATCCCGAACGGATAGGCGCGGCCTTCGACAGTCGTCAGCTTTTCCATCAGCGCGCCTTCCTGGCCTCCGCGGCAGCCGGCGTGTCCTCGGCGCGGCCGAGCGTGGCGGCCATGGCGGCGCTCGCCAGCGCGCCCAATGTCAGCAGCCAGAATATCTTCTTCACAGCGCAACCCCCTCTTTCTCTTTCATCAATTCGCGCACGTCAGTTAGTCGGCCGGTGATCGCGGCGGCGGCGGCCATGGCAGGCGACACCAGATGGGTGCGCGATCCCGGCCCCTGCCGACCCATGAAATTGCGGTTGCTGGTCGACGCGCAGCGCTCGCCCGCCGGCACCTTGTCCGGGTTCATGCCGAGGCAGGCCGAGCAGCCCGGCTCGCGCCACTCGAACCCGGCGTCGAGGAAGATGCGATCCAGCCCCTCTTCCTCGGCCTGGCGCTTGACGAGGCCCGATCCGGGAACGACCATCGCGTGCTTGACGCCGGGCGCTTTCGTGCGCCCTTTCAGCAGCGCGGCGGCGGCGCGCAGATCCTCGATCCGGCTGTTGGTGCAGCTGCCGATGAAGATATGCTCGATCGCCACGTCCTGCATCCGCTGCCCGGCGGAAAGCCCCATATAGTCGAGCGACTTGCGCGCGGCGGCCTGCTTGCTGGGATCGGCGAAGCTGTCGGGATCGGGGACCACGCCCGTCACCGGCACGACATCCTCGGGGCTGGTGCCCCAGGTGACGGTCGGCACGATGTCGGCCGCATCGATCACCACCGTCTTGTCGAAGGTCGCGCCCTCATCCGTATGCAGCGTCCCCCAATAGGCGACCGCCGCGTCCCAGTCCGCGCCTTTCGGAGCCATCGGCCGACCCTTCAAATACGCGAAGGTCTTCTCGTCCGGCGCGAACAGGCCCGACCGCGCGCCCGCCTCGATCGACATGTTGGCGACGGTCAGCCGGCCCTCGATCGACATGGCGCGGAATACCGATCCGCGATATTCCATGACATGACCGGTCCCGCCCGCCGTGCCGATGCGGCCACAGATGGCCAGCGCCACATCCTTGGGCGTGACACCGGGGGCCAGTTCGCCCTCGACCACGACTTCCATGGTCCTGGACTGCTTCAGCAACAATGTCTGCGTGGCGAGCACATGCTCGACCTCGGACGTGCCGATCCCGAACGCCAGCGCACCCAGCGCGCCGTGCGAGCTGGTATGGCTGTCGCCGCAGACCAGGGTCGTGCCCGGCAAGGTGAAGCCCTGCTCCGGGCCGATCACATGGACGATGCCCTGCTCTATATCCGCGTCACCGATCAGCCGCACGCCGAATTCGGGCGCGTTCCGCTCCAGCGCGGCGAGCTGCTGCGCGCTCTCCGGGTCGGCGATCGGGATGCGGTTGCCCGCCGCGTCGCGGCGCGGGGTCGTGGGCAGATTATGGTCGGGCACCGCCAGAGTCAGGTCGGGCCGCCGCACCTTGCGTCCGGCAAGCCTGAGCCCCTCGAATGCCTGCGGGCTCGTCACCTCATGGACGAGGTGCCGGTCGATATAGATAAGGCAGGTGCCGTCCGGGCGGCGCTCGACGACGTGCGCGTCCCAGATCTTCTCGTAGAGGGTGCGGGGCTTAACCATGATGCCCCTCCCCCTAGACCCGTCCGCCCGATCAGGAAAGGGGCGGCGGGACCGAAAGCGGCAGTTTTTATCGCCGGTACGGCAAGAAAGTTACACCGCCCGTAAATCGCCAATCTTCCTGCTAGGCCGCTCAACGGCTTATAGAATGAGGTAAGCTGTTCCCCGGCGAAAGCCGGGGCCCAGGGCGCCACGCGCAGCGCCTTAACCCCTGGACCCCGGCCTCCGCCGGGGAACCAAGCTGAGTATTTAGGTAAGTTACACCGCCCGATAGTCCGCCACGATCCTGCCCGCCGCGCCGATCTCCGCCTCATGGCTATCCTCGCGCCAGGTTTCCGCGAGCGCCGCTTCCTCCCACCGCTTCATCGCGGGGTGCGCCAGCATATGATCGACCCAGCCCTGCCCCACCGGCCCCACATCCAGCCCATAGGTCCTTACCCGGAACGCGACAGGCGCATAGAAGGCGTCGAGCGCGGTAAAGCTGGCCCCGGCAAGGAATGGCCCGCCGAAGCGATCCAGCCCCTCCTCCCACAATTCGCGCAGCCGCGCGATGTCGCGGTGGAGCGCCGGCGAGGGCATGTGCGGCTCCACGCGCACCCCGACATTCATGGTGCAGTCGTTCCGCAGCGTCGCAAACCCGCTATGCATTTCCGCGACCGCGCATTGGACGAAAGCGCGCGCCGCTTCATCTGCCGGCCAGACGCCGGAATGGCGATCGGCAAGATAGAGGGTGATGCCGAGCGAGTCCCACACCGTACGGTCGCCGTCAATCAGCGCGGGCACCTGCCCGGTGGGCGAGAAGCTGCGGAAGGCGGCATAGTTGGTGGCCGACGCAAACGGCTCGATCCGGTCCTCGAAGGGAATGCCCAGCGCCGTCATCAGCACCCAGGGGCGCAGCGACCAGCTGCTGTAATTCCGGTTGGCGGTGATGAGCATATAGGACATGGCGCGTCTCCCATGGCTGGACGGCCCGAGCCTTAGAGCATCGAGCCTTTGATCTGACCCGTTCGCTTCGAGCAGGTTCGAGCGGAGTCGAGAACCGTCAGTCGAGAAGGTCGTCGCAAGCGTTCTCGATACGCTTTCTCGACTTCGCTCGAAAGCTACTCGAACCGAACGGCAGTGGTTCGGATTTGACGCTCGATGCTCTAGCCGATCCGCCGGTCGCGATACAGGCGGAACCGCACGGGATAATCATAAGCGGACCTTATGAAAAAACGGCCCGGCGGCGTGCGCCGGGCCGTCCAGTCCTTCCACCCAAGCGCGCGGGATGTCTGCACAGTCCCGCGCGATGGCTCTTGGCAGCCTGTCAGGCCGCGAACTGGTTCCCCCGCAGCCTGTCAGGCTGCAAACTGATTCATCGTATTATGCGCGCCGCCGGCCTTCAGCGCAGCCTCGCCGGCGAAATATTCCTTGTGATCGTCGCCGATGTCGGAGCCGGCCATATTCTGATGCTTGACACACGCGATGCCCTGGCGGATTTCCTCGCGCTGCACCTGCTTGACGTAACCCAGCATCCCTTCCTCGCCGAAATAGCGCTTGGCGAGATTGTCGGTGCTGAGCGCGGCGGTGTGATAGGTCGGCAGGGTGATGAGGTGGTGGAATATGCCCGCCTCGCGCGCCGAGTCCTTCTGGAAGGTGCGGATGCGCTCATCCGCCTCCTGGCCCAGTTCCGTCCCGTCGTAGTCGACGCTCATCAGTTTCGCACGCTCATAGGCGCTAAGGTCGCGGCCTTCCTTCTCCCACGCATCAAAGACTTGCTGCCGGAAGTTCAGCGTCCAGTTGAACGACGGGCTGTTGTTATAGACCAGCTTGGCGTTGGGAATGACCTCGCGGATGCGGCTGACCATCCCGCCGATCTGGCCGATATGCGGCTTTTCGGTCTCGATCCACAGCAGGTCCGCGCCGTTCTGAAGCGCGGTGATGCAATCGAGCACGCAGCGGTCCTCGCCGGTGCCGGGACGGAACTGATAAAGGTTGCTCGGCAGCCGCTTGGGCTTGAGCAACCGGCCGTCGCGGCTGATGAGCACATCGCCATGGCCGATCGCGGCGGCATCGACCGGCTCGCAATCGAGGAAGCCGTTATAAAGATCGCCGATATCGCCCGCCTCGCGGGTATAGGCGATCTGCTTGGTCAGCCCCGCGCCCAGGCTGTCGGTGCGCGCGACGATCACGCCGTCATCGACGCCCAGTTCCAGGAAGGCATAGCGAACCGCGCGGATCTTCGCGATGAAATCCTCGTGCGGGACGGTGACCTTGCCGTCCTGATGGCCGCACTGCTTTTCGTCCGAAACCTGGTTCTCGATCTGGATGCAGCAGGCCCCTGCCTCGATGAATTTCTTGGCGAGCAGATAGGTCGCCTCGGCATTGCCGAAGCCGGCGTCAATGTCGGCGACTATGGGGACGACATGGGTCTCATAATTGTCGATCGCGTGCTGGATGCGCTGCGCCTCGACTTCGTTGCCGGCGTCGCGCGCGGCGTCGAGGTCGCGGAACATCATGCCCAATTCGCGCGCATCGGCCTGCCGCAGGAAGGTGTAGAGTTCCTCGATCAGTGCGGGAACGCTGGTCTTTTCGTGCATCGACTGGTCGGGCAGCGGGCCGAACTCGCTGCGCAGCGCCGCGACCATCCAGCCCGACAGATAGAGGTAGCGGCCCTTGGTGGTGCCGAAATGCTTCTTGATCGAAATCATTTTCTGCTGGCCGATGAAGCCGTGCCAGCAGCCCAGCGACTGGGTGTAATTGCCCGGGTCGGTATCATAGGCCGCCATGTCGGCGCGCATGATCTTCGCGGTGTAGCGGGCGATGTCGAGGCCGGTGTGAAAGCGGTTCTGGAGCCGCATCCGGGCGACCGACTCGGCGGCGATGCCGTCCCAGTGGCTCTCCGCGCCGATGACGTCGCCGGCTTTCGCGATTTCGCTGTGATAGGTCATGTCTGCATCCTTGGGTGAGCGGGATGACAGGGAGATAGAATGATTTCCGCACCCGCGAAGGCCCGGCGCGGTTCAGTTGTCGATCTTTACACAATTTCGGTGTAAAGTTGTAAAGCTTGTGTGACGGGTGCCCACCCCGCTGCGACTAGCCGCGCCTGCGGCCCGGCAAGTCTCGCTCCCCTCCCGCTTGCGGGAGGGGTTGAGGGTGGGCTTGTAACGGAAGGTGTGGAAACGGAATGGCAAAGGATCGCCCCGTCTATATGGGTCCACGGCTGCGGCGGTTGCGGCGGGAGCTGGGGCTGACTCAGGCGGACATGGCGGCGGACCTCGACATTTCCGCCTCCTATGTCGCGCTGCTGGAGCGCAACCAGCGGCCGCTGACCGCCGACATGCTGCTGCGCCTCGCGCGCACCTACAAGCTCGACATGGGCGAGGTGGCGGGCGACGGCGGGGCGGAGCAGACGGCGCGGCTCCAGGCGGTGCTGCGCGACCCGATGTTCGCCGATATCGACCTGCCGGCGCTGGCGACGGGCGATGTCGCGGCCAACTATCCGGGCATCACCGAAGCGCTGCTGCGCCTCTACACCAGCTACCGCGAGGAGCATCTGGCGCTGGCCGATCGGGGCGCGGGCGGCCCGGCGCAGGAGGATGCGGCCGATCCCGTCGCCGAAGCCCGCCGCTTCCTCGCGGCGCGGCGCAACTGCTTCCCCGCACTCGACGATCTGGGCGAGCGCCTGGCGGCGGAAGCCGAAGCCGAAGGGAGCCTGACGGCATGGCTCAGAGCCAAGCATAATCTGCGCGTCCGGCGCTTGCCGTCCGACGTGATGGCGGGATCGATGCGGCGGCTCGATCGGCATCGCGACGCGGTGCTGCTGGACGATGCGCTGGACGGCGCCAGCGCGCAATTCCAGCTCGCGCTCCAGATCGCCTATCTGGAGATGCGGAAGAGCTTCGACATCCTCCTGAAAGACGGGCAATTCTCTGGCGAAAGCAGCCGCCGCCTCGCGCGCCGCGCACTCGCCAGCCATGGCGCGGCGGCAATCTTGATGCCCTACGCCCCCTTTGCCAAGGCGGTGGAGGCCCGCCGCTATGATGTAGAGGCGCTCGCCCGCCAGTTCAGCGTCAGTTTCGAGCAGGCCGCCCATCGCCTCACCACGCTGCAAAAGCCGGGGCAGGAGCGCATCCCCTTCTTCTTCCTCCGGGTCGATCCGGCGGGCAATGTCAGCAAGCGGCTCGACGGCGCGGGCTTCCCCTTTGCCCGGCATGGCGGCTCCTGCCCGCTCTGGTCGGTGCATCGCGTGTTCGATCGGCCGCGCGAGGTGGTGACGCAATGGCTGGAACTGCCCGACGGGCAACGCTTCTTCTCGATCGCGCGCACCGTGACCGCAGGCGGCGGCGGATGGGGCGCGGCCAGGGTGGAACGCGCCATCGCGCTCGCCTGCGCGGCGGACCATGCCCACCGGTTGATCTACACCCAGGGCGTCGCGCAGCCGGAGCCGACCCCCATCGGCGTCACCTGTCGCCTGTGCCACCGCGCCCAGTGCATGGCCCGCTCCGCCCCGCCGATCGGCCGGGAGATGCTGCCCGACGATTACAGACGCACCCGCGCGCCCTTCGGCTTCGAGGGGTAGCTAGCCCTCCACGAAATCCAGATAGGCGACCACGTCATTGTCGGTGGCGAGGAACAGCCCCTCCTGCACCTCCGCGGGCTGCTGCTCCGCCACGGCCAGAGCCTCGCTCAGCGGGCCGTACATCAATGTTGTCGCGCCGCCGTCGTCGCCCAGATGATAGAGGCGCACGGTCGCGCTGTCGTAGGTGGTGCGCATCCCGCCATTCTAACGCATGGGCGCGCGCATGTCAGCGGCGGTCCTTGACCTTCATGCTCGGCGCAAGCTGGTTCGCGCCGATCCGCACGGCATCGTCGGTGAAGTTGGCGACGAAGGTGGAATTGCGCTCCAGCCCCGGCACGAAGCCGGCCTTGTTGCCCTCGATCGTCAGCCCGGCGCTGGAATGTTCGCGGCCTTCGGGGGCCACGGTGATGAAGGCGGACCAATTATCCTTGTCCTTGCCCTGCACCATTTCGTTGCCGCTGATGACCCCGCTCGCGCCGTTCGACAGGTCGATCATATAATTGGTCAGCCGCCCGCCCGAATCGTCGAAGCTGTTGCCGGTGATGGTGACGCGCGCCGTGCGGGTCTTGAGATAATGGCCGCCATCGCCCTGGTCGAAGCGGCTGTTGGTCACCACCAGATTGGCGAGCCGGCCGATATAGACGCCATGCGCGCAGTCGAGATCGCGGTCGCAGCGGCCGAGACGGCGGAAGGTCGACTTGTCGATCATCACCTGCCCGCCGTCATAATCGCTGGTCAATATGCCTTCCTCGCTGTTGCGGAACAGGCTGTTGCGCACCGTCAGGTTGCCGCTTTCGAGGCGAATGCCAGCGCCATTGCCGTCGGGCACCCGGATATTCTGGAAGATGACGCCATCGACCGTGCTCGCCTGCCCGCGCAGGACCAGCGCCGCCTTCCCCTCGCACGGCACGCCGTCGAAGATCACGCTGCCGGGCTTTGCAGCGCGGATGGTGACGTCGCCGCCCTGCTGCACGCCGCACTGGTGATAGGTGCCGGGCGCGATGCTGATCGTGCCGCGCCGGTCGCCGATCGCCGCCAGCGCGTCGCCGATGGAGGCGAAGCCCTGCCCCGTTTCCACGACGGTGAAGGGCGCGCCGCCGCCCTGCGCCAAAGCGGTGGAGGCGATCGCGGCGGAAACGAGGAGGGCGGTGGAGAGGATGCGCATGTCGCTGAAAATAGGCTGCATCGGTGGGCGGGCCAAGGCGACAACGGGGTTAACGCCGGTCCGCCCCGTTATGGCACAGGCGCGGGGCGGCAAGTTAACGTCCGCCCCTCGCCTCACCGCCGCCCTGCCTCATCACTGCGCGATCATTCCCACTTCGCGGTCGCCTTCTGCGTCTTGCTGTTCCAGAAAATCTGGATCTTGCTGATCGTGCAGAGATCGAAATTGGTCCAATAGGCCTCGTCCCCGTCGGTGAAGACCACCTTCAGATCATAGGTGCAGACCTTGCTGCGCGCGGGAAAGCTGATCGGCACTGAATGCTGGTCCTCCAGCACATCGTCGCCCATCACATCCTCTTCCCAATTCTTGGACTTGGCCGGCGACACATAGACTTCGGCAATGTCGTAGCCGGTGCGGTTGACGAGCGTGAAGTCCTGATCGGCGGCCTGGGCGGCCATGGGCAGCAGCAGGGCAAGAGACCCTGCGAAGAACGCGATTCTATTCATGATGTTATGTCCCCCGCCGGCGGAAACAGCCGGCATTTTCGTGGCTAATCAATCGTAAATCGCCGGACAAGCCGTTGTTTTGATATGCTGATCCAGATCAGCATGATTTCGTCGATCCCCAAGGTCACGCCAGGGTCATGGCGGCGAAGTATACAGTATCGTGGGCGTTATTTCGGCCAAAGCGCCCGCCTTGCGCTCGCGACGCGCCGCCGACGCGCCTCTCGGGTCACGATCGGGTCACGACGGGGTCACGCCCGCGCGCCCCCCACGCGCCGCCAAGGTCATCGTCGCGCGTCACCGGCACGTCGGCCGCTCGGGCGAAGCGGGCCGCCGCGCCGCGAACGGATCTGCGAGGCTCTGGGCGTGAAGCACCAGCGCCCCTGCCCAGGCGCGGTCGAACGGCGTGCCCGCCAGCCGCCGCCGCAGCCGGTGCGCGCTCGCCGCCGACATGCCCGCCGCGCGCGCCGCCTGCGTGACATTGCCGGTCGCGAGCAGCGCGGCGAGGAAAAGCCGCTGCCGCTCGGGCGTCCAGCGGACGGCGGTGGTGAGGGGGAGCGCGCCGGGCGCGGGCGGATCGGGGACAAGGTGCTGGTTCATCCATGAGGATAGACCAGAGGAAATCCTATTTTGGAAGGGGGGTTGTTGTGGTGCAACCAATGCACTATGCGAAAAGCAATGGTCACGATGTTCCGCAGCGCGCGCTGGAAGATCGCCGTCTATGGGCGCGACCATGGCGTGCCGCATTTCCACATCGAGGGGCCGGATTTCCGCTGCTCGGTGGCGATAGCGACGGGCGAGGTCATCATCGGGACCGTGCCGGCGGCGATATTGGCGGAAGCGCTGGCATGGGCGCTGCCACATAGCGCGTTGCTGATGCAAACATGGCAGGAGTTGAACGGATGAGCATGACCGACAAGATGCGCGCCATCGTCGCGGTGCGGCCGTCCGGGCCTTCGTCGCTAAGCGTTGAATGGTCGGACGGGACGCAAGCCGATATCGATCTGACGTCGGTGGTGGCGGATCGCGCCTTCGCCGCCTTGCGCGATCCTGAAGAGTTTGCGCGGGTCGAGATCGGTGATTGGGGGCACAGCCTGGCCTGGCCGTCGAGCGCGGAACTGGGCGCGGACCGGCTATGGCTGGAGACGCTGACCGCGACCGGCCATCACGATGCGCGCGCGTTCCTCGAATGGCGGATGCGGCACGGCCTGTCGCTGTCAAAGGCGGCCGAGGCGCTCGGCGTGTCGCGGCGGATGGTGGCGTATTATTCCAATGGGGAGAAGCTGGTTCCCAAGCCGATCCTGCTGGCGTGCAAGGGATGGGAGGTTAGTAAGGGGTTGGCGGCTTGAAAATGGGTGGAGCCGCGGATTTCTACGCACCGTCATCTCCGCGTAGGCGGGAATCCATCTCCCCATCGTGGGGCTGGACTCAAGGTCTGGAGATGGGTTCCCGCTATCGCGGGAATGACGAAGAGGGGTGGGTAGCGGAATGTCGGGTTTCGGGCGAACTTCGTCCTTGACGACGTAAAGCGGTCGTGGCCTCTCTGGCGCATGTCGGAAGTCTGGACCTATAGATTGGCACTTGCATTGACGGTGACATTTATATCGCCAGCGAGTGCCGAAACCGTCGAAGTCGATACGTCATGTTTCGACGTCGCTTTAATTGCGACAAGCCCTCGCTATCGGTGGCAGCCTGTAGATAGCGCGCCCGACGAAATTATCATCAGATCGCCCGTTTCCATTCGGTTCGCGGTCAAACAGGTAATTGCAGGAGCAATCAAATCCTCTGATATCGAAGTTCGAACATCGCTGCATACTCGGTTCAACCCTGCCATTAAGCAATTTCTGCTTTTTTTAAAAGTGGAATATGGCGGGAAATATACTCTGCAAGAGATGAATTATCAGCTCGTATATGACCGTAGTGGGAAGCTTGTGTGGCCGATAGCATCGCCACTCCATACATCATATACAGAAGATGGATTTACGCCTTCAAACTATGAAACCTTGATGCGGCCCATCCATTACCGGGCGAGGGATGCATGGTGGTTGGTGACATCCCCCGATGTCGATCCGCCATCTGCTGATGAATACAGCTGGGGAAAGCTTGATAAGGACAGAATCATTACGGCATCACGAGGCATCAGCGCCGTTGATTTGGTGGCAGCCGCAGCAGGTAAGCGGTGTGATGCGAAGGCGGCACGTTAAGATAAGCGCTACTTTGGCGCTCAAGGAACGGCCGCTATCGGAATGGCATAAATTATCCGCGAACGGCCGAGAATGGTCGTTCATTGCCAATCTTCTTCGTCATGCCGGGCCTGACCCGGCATCCCGCTTTCCTCCGCTTCCTCGCGCAAAAAGCTGGACCCCGGATCAAGTCCGGGGTGACGAGGGTGGGCTCAATCCAAATTCGGCCGCAGATACCGTTCCGCCGTCTCGAGATCGATCCCCCGCCTCCCCGCATAATCCTCCATCTGATCCCGGCCGACCCGCGCCACGCCGAAATATTCGGCCTGGGCGTGGCCGAAATAAAAGCCGCTGACCGCCGCGGTCGGCAGCATCGCGAAGCTCTCGGTCAGCGAAATGCCGGTCGCATGATGCGCGTCGAGCATGTCGAACAGCAGGGGCTTCAGACTATGTTCCGGGCAGGCGGGGTAGCCCGGCGCGGGGCGGATGCCGCGATAGTGTTCCTTGATGAGCGCTTCGTTGGTGAGCTGCTCGCCCTCGGCATAGCCCCAGAGCGCGGTGCGGACATAATGGTGGAGCCGCTCGGCGAAGGCTTCGGCCAGCCGGTCGGCCAGCGCCTTCAATAATATGTCCGAATAGTCATCGATCGCCGCCTTGAAGCGCGCGAGATGCGGTTCGATGCCGTGGATCGACACGGCGAAGCCGCCGATCCAGTCGCCATTGGGGCTGATGAAGTCGGCGAGGCACATGTTCGCCCGCCCTTCCCGCTTGGCGATCTGCTGGCGCAGCATAGGGAGGCGTACATGCTTTTCGTCCTCGACATGGACGATGATGTCGTCGCCCACGCGGCGGCAGGGCCACAGGCCGCAGACGCCGCGCGCGGTCAGCCATTTTTCGCCGACGATCCGGTCCAGCATCTTCTGCGCGTCGGCGAACAGGCTGCGCGCGCTTTCGCCGACGATGGGATCGTCCAGGATCGCGGGATAATTGCCCGCCAGTTCCCAGGCGCGGAAGAAGGGGGTCCAGTCGATATATTTGACGAGGTCGGTCAGTTCCCAGTCGGGGAAGCGATGGACGCCCGGCAGGCGCGGGCGCGGGGCTTTCAAAGCCTCGTCCATCTCGAAGGCGTTGGCGCGGGCGTCCTCGATGCTCAGCAACTGGCTCTGCCCCTTGCCCTCGCGCGCGGCGCGGACATGGGCGTAATCATCCTTGGTTTTCTGGACGAAGTCGGTTTTCTGGGTTTCGGAGACGAGCGCGGTCGCCACGCCCACGGCGCGGCTGGCGTCCAGCACATGCACGACCGGGCCGGCGAAGGCCGGATCGATGCGCAGCGCGGTGTGCACCTTCGACGTGGTGGCGCCGCCGATCAGCAGCGGCATCGTCATGTTGGCGCGCTGCATTTCCGCCGCCACCGTCACCATCTCGTCGAGCGACGGGGTGATGAGGCCGGACAAGCCGATCATGTCGGCGTCATTCTCGTTCGCGGCCTTGATGATGTCCTGCCACGGCACCATCACGCCCATGTCGATGACCTCGAAGCCGTTGCACTGGAGCACGACGCCGACGATATTCTTGCCGATGTCGTGGACGTCGCCCTTGACCGTCGCCATGACGATCTTGCCCTTGCCCTTCGCGCCGGGTTCCTTCGCCGCCTCGATATAGGGGAGCAGATGGGCGACCGCCTTCTTCATGACGCGGGCGGATTTGACGACCTGCGGCAGGAACATCTTGCCCGCGCCGAACAGGTCGCCGACGAAGTTCATGCCGTCCATCAGCGGCCCTTCGATCACCTCGATCGGTTTGGCGGCGGCGAGGCGGGCTTCCTCCGTATCCTCGACCACATACATGTCGATGCCCTTGACCAGCGCATGTTCGAGACGCTTGGCGACCGGCCAGCCGCGCCATTCCTGCGCCGCCTTCTCCGACGCGGCGTCCTTGCCCTTGTAGCTTTCGGCGAGCGCGACGAGGCGGTCGCCGGCTTCGGGATCGGTGTTCAGCAGCACATCCTCGCACGCCTTGCGCAGCGCGGGGTCGATCGCGTCATAGACGTCGAGCTGGCCGGCGTTGACGATCGCCATGTCGAGGCCCGCGGGAATGGCGTGGTAGAGGAAGACGCTGTGCATCGCGCGGCGCACGGGTTCGTTGCCGCGGAAGGAGAAGGAGAAGTTGGAGAGGCCGCCCGAGATATGGACGTACGGACAGCGCTTCTTGATCTCGCGGCACGCCTCGATGAAGTCCACGCCGTAATTATTATGCTCCTCGATCCCCGTGGCGACGGCGAAGATATTGGGATCGAAGATGATGTCCTCGGGCGGGAAGCCGATGGTCATCAGCAGCTTGTAGGCGCGCTCGCAGATTTCGACCTTGCGGTCCTTGGTATCCGCCTGGCCGGTCTCGTCGAACGCCATGATGACCGCGGCGGCGCCATAGGCCATGCAGAGCTTGGCGTGGTGGAGGAAGGCCTCCTCGCCCTCCTTCATGCTGATCGAATTGACGATCGGCTTGCCGCTGACGCACTTCAGCCCCGCTTCGATCACCTCCCATTTGGAGCTGTCGATCATGACGGGGACGCGGCTGATGTCCGGTTCCGAGGTCATGAGCTTGAGGAAGGTCGTCATCGCCTCGACCGCGTCGAGCAGCCCCTCGTCCATGTTCACGTCGACGATCTGCGCGCCATTCTCCACCTGCTCGCGCGCGATATCGATCGCGGCGGCATAATCGCCCGCCATGATGAGCTTCTTGAACTTGGCCGAGCCGGTGACGTTGGTGCGCTCGCCGATATTGACGAAGGTGGCGCCAGTAAGTTCGGGGGATTGGGTGGTCTGGGTCATATCCCGATCTCTAATTCCGTTCGGGCTGAGCGAAGTCGAAGCCCCTGTCTGAGCGGAGGCGAAGACACCTCCCTGCGGTCGGTGGTGCCCTTCGACAAGCTCAGGGCGAACGGAGGGAGAAATGTCCCTCCCGCATTTCAGGCCGCGATGTGCATCGGCTCCAAACCAGCGAGCCGCGTCACGACCGGCAGTTCCGGCACCACGCGCGGCTTTTCGCCGGCCAGCGCCCGCGCCACCGCGCCGATATGCGCGGGAGTCGTGCCGCAGCAGCCGCCGACCATGTTGACCAGCCCCTCGTCCACCCAGTCGCGGATCAGCTTCGCGGTGGTTTCGGGCAGTTCGTCATATTGCCCCAGTTCATTGGGCAGGCCGGCATTGGGATAGGCGAGGATCAGCGTGTCGGCATTCTTCGCCAGTTCGCTCAGATAGGGCCGCAGCAGGTCCGCGCCGAACGCGCAATTCACCCCGATGGTGAGCGGCTTCAGATGACGCAGCGAATACCAGAAGGCGTTGATCGTGTGGCCCGACAGGTTGCGGCCCGACATGTCGGTGATGGTGAAGCTCAGCATCAGCGGCACCTCCCGCCCCGCTGCCGCCTCGGCCTCGCGCGCGGCCATGCCGGCAGCCTTGGCGTTGAGCGTATCGAAGCAGGTCTCCACCAGCAGGAAATCCGTGCCGCCCGCGATCAGCGCATCGCACTGCTCGCGATAGTCGGCCTTTAGCGTATCATAATCGACCTCACGATAGGCGGGGTCGTTCACGTCGGGCGAGATGCTGAGCGTCTTGTTGGTCGGCCCGATCGACCCGGCGACGAAGCGCGGCTTGCCGTCCTTCGCCGTCGCCTTCTCGCAAGCGGCGCGCGCCAGCTTCGCGGCGGCGACATTGATGTCCCATACCAGATGTTCGCAGCCATAATCGGCCATCGCGATTTTGGTGGAGGAGAAGGTGTTGGTCTCCACCATGTCCGCCCCCGCCTCCAGATAGGCGGCGTGGATGCCCTCCACGATGTCGGGGCGGGTGAGGCAGAGAAGGTCGTTATTGCCCTTCTGGTCCTTCGGCAGATCGAGATCGCCGCGATAATCGGCTTCGGTCAGGCCATGCTTCTGGATCGAGGTGCCATAGCCGCCGTCGAAGATCAGGATCTTCTCGGCGGCGAGCTGGCGGAATATCTGTTCGGCGGTCATCATGGACAAAACTCCGTTCGGGCTGAGCGAAGTCGAAGCCCTTGTCTGAGCGGAGGCGAAGACACCTCCCTTTGGTCGGTGAAGCCCTTCGACAGGCTCAGGGCGAACGGGAAAACAAAGGTCATGCCACCATCTCGGCTTCCACCTTCGCCCTCAGCCCCAGCAGATGGCAGATCGCATAGCTGAGTTCCGCCCGGTTGAGCGTGTAGAAGTGAAAGTCGCGCACCCCGCCCTCATAAAGCTTGCGGCACAGCTCCGCCGCGATCGTCGCGGACACGAGCTGGCGCGCGGCGGGCAGGTCGTCCAGCCTGTCGAACAGCCGGCCCATCCACTCGGGCACGGCCGTATTGCACATGGCCGACATACGCTGGACCGCGGCGAAATTGCTCACCGGCATGATGCCCGGCACGATGTCGGCGGTAATCCCCTGCCCCCGCGCGGTGTCGAGGAAGCGGAAATAGGTGTCGGGCTCGAAGAAGAATTGCGTGATCGCGCGGCTCGCGCCGGCGTCGAGCTTGCGCTTGAGGTTATCGAGGTCGCTCTGCGCGCTCGCCGCATCGGGATGGGTCTCGGGATAGGCCGACACGCTGATCTCGAAGGCATGGCGCTTCATCAGCCCCTCGACCAGCTCCGCCGCGCCCCTGTAGCCGTCCGGGTGCGGCTCGAAGCGGCCGCCCGCCTCGGGCGGATCGCCGCGCAGCGCGACGATATGGCGCACGCCGGCCTCCCAATAAGCATCGGCGATCTCGTCGATCTCGCTCCTGCTCGCCGCGACGCAGGTGAGGTGCGCGGCGGCGGCGAGCGGCGTTTCCCGCGCGATCCGGGCGACGGTATTGTGGGTGCGCTCGCGCGTCGATCCGCCCGCGCCATAGGTGACCGACACGAATTTGGGACCGAGCGGCGTCAGCGTCTCGATCGCCGACCAGAGCTGCGCCTCCATCTTCTCGGTCTTGGGCGGGAAGAATTCAAAGCTCACCTGAGCGTCGCCGGCCAAGTCCGCATAAAGGGGCTGGGTGGCTTCTTGCAGCGTCATGCGGATTTCCGTTCGTGAAGGGGCAGCACCTGCGCGCCCGTGCGCCGGCCGAGCCAGAGTTTGACGGTCAGCTGGTCGCCGGGCAGGCTTTCCACCCGGTCGAGCGCCAGGCCCGCATCGGCGAACCAGCCGGCGATCTGATCGTCGGTGAAGCCCAGGCGCGCATGCTGGTCGCGGCTGCGCAGTTCCTCGCGCTCATGCGCGGCGAAATCGGCGATCAGCAGCCGCCCCTCGCCGGTCAGCACCCGCGCCGCCTCCGCGATCGCCGCCTCGGGCGCCTGGGCATAATGCAGCACCTGATGCAGCAGCACCGTATCGACGCTGGCCGGCTCCAGCGGCAGATCGAGGAAATCGCCGAGCAGCAGCGCATATTTGTCGCCCGCATCCTGCGGCAGCTTGGCGCGGGCGAGGCGGAGCATGTCGGGGCTGCGGTCGAGCGCCGTTACCCGATGGGCGGCCTGCCCGAACAGCTCGAACAGCCGCCCGGTGCCGGGGCCGATGTCGAGCAGATGGCCGATCGGCCGCGCTTCCAGCAGCGCGGGCATCGCCGCCTC
>ERZ1292632.783-Hain-H43-01um-R2-783-length-34478-cov-6_pt1 | contig 34478 bp, 44 predicted proteins | sample MGYA00564407_ERZ1292632 | MGnify/ENA primary metagenome ERZ1292632 (study PRJEB36523, sample SAMEA6512637) | groundwater metagenome | collected 2019-01-08 | study: AquaDiva: Metagenomics assemblies of 32 groundwater samples | reverse complement strand
CGGAGGACGTGCAGGAGGAGGGGCAGTGATCGAGCAGCTAACGGACATCCCGAGAACGATCGTCCTCACCGAGCGCGGCCCTGTTGATGCCGTCGTAGGGTATCGCTCGTGGCTCGTCAAGGCTGTAGACGGTGTAGCACGCCTACAGAGCGTCTACCAAGTGTGCACCTGGCCGATCGAAGGCCCACTGGAGGCTCAAGGGCGTCTGAACTTCTCCCTACTTCCAGACGAGCACTCCTGCACCATCCGCAAAGAAAGGATACGAGACTTCAGCGCCGAGGAGCCCTACGGAATCTATGCCTGGGATGACCCTTACGGTACTTACGCCTGGTATGAACTACACTGGTGCCTCGCCACTGCGCCCGTGTCTGGTGAGGTCGCCCTGTGGGGGAAAATCATCCAGCATGAGCGAGGCTACCGCGCGCAGTACGCGCGCCCCCTCTCGCTCTTCGTCACGTCCGACACCGGCCCCGCTCGGTGCCTAACGGAGCTGGCAGCACTCGCGTACGACATCCCCCTCGTCAGGTTGCCGTGACGCCTTCTACCGATAGTGCGTCGTGGGAGAACGAGGGAGGAGCGCTGGGCGCAGAGGAGGATACCCAGGAACAGGGCGCTAGCCGCGATCCTGGGGAGGCGGGGGTACAAGGCGGGCCGCTAGCGGGTCGCGTCGATCCGATCCCACACCCCTCTGCGCCGAGCGCTCCCTCCCTCGACGTCAAGAAGCGTAAGAAGCGGAAGCTCCCGAAGATCATCTCCGCCGCCGAGGCCGATCGACTCTTCTGGACGGTCGACGACGGGACGGACACGGGGCACCGAAACCGCCTGATGCTGGAGTTGATGTACCGCGCCGGTCTTCGCGTCTCGGAGGTCGTAGCCATTCGCCCGCGGGACATTGAGCGGGACGGGCTGATCCACCTCTACGACGCGAAGGGCGGAGACGGCACCGCCTACTTCGACCCCGACCGCATCCTCCCCCTGCTGGATCACTGGCTTCCGATCCGTACGCGATGGCTTTACGCCCTGGTGGAGTACGAGAGCGCGCCACTCTTCATCAAGCCGGGCGGTGCTCCCGTGTCGGTGAGATACCTCCAGCGGCTCGTCAAGCGCGCCAAGGAGGGGGCTGGCATCGGGGGAAAGTGCACGCCACACGTACTCCGCCACTCGTTCGCCACCGAGCTGATCGAGGAGGGGTTCTCTCTGCCGGAGGTGCAGGCCGCGCTCCGGCACGCGAACCTAGCGACGACCGCGATCTACCTTCACGTCAGGGACGAGACTCTCCGGCGGAAGATCACGCGCCGAGGGCAGGCGGGGTAACGCCGAGTTGCTTGTACTGCGCGAGGACAGAGTCCTCGTCGCCCGTGTACGGCTCCGAGTCGAACGTGAACGCGCCGTCCGCGTCCTCTATCAGGTAGAGCCCCTCGCCCCGTGTGGCGACCACGCGCGTCATCCGACGGCTCCCTCGGGGAGTCGGATCAGCGTCGCGATCTCCTCCTGGATGGCGTCGGTGCCCTCCTGGACGACCGCGCCAGGGTCGTCGAATGCCCGGAGCGCCGTCAGGAAGGCCACGAGCGGCGGGGCGTCCGCGGCCCGGTAGAAGGGGCCGGTGGGTGTGAGCGAGTAGACCGTCTTCAGGAAGACCGCCAACTCCACCTTCCCAGAGGGATCAGTGAAGCCCTCGCCCTCCGTCCAGAAGATTGTCGTGACGACGCCGCCGATCTCGCCGGTGAGGGTGAAGGCCGTCATCTCGTTCTCGCCTTTCGCTGGATCCTCTCCCTGTCCTCACGCGCCTTCCGCGCGCCTGGTGTGATCCGCTCCAGCTCCGCCAACCAGCTCTCGAACTCCGGATCCTCCGGCCCGATCTCGACCAGGGCGTCCCCGACAAGACCCCCGGGGCCTTCGGCCCGGCGGGGAACCAGGAGGTTACCGTTGCGTAGGCGCTTCGGGTTCATGGTCGTATCCTAGCTCACCTTCGCTTCGCCGGTGCGGCTGTTGTAGTACCGCTCGTCGTCCGCGAAGATGTCCTCCCAGGTCTCGCCGGGAAGCTCGGTCATCTGCGTGAGCCGCCGTGCGCCCGGCTTCGGCCCAGCCCCGTTGTCCTTGAGTGCCTCTTCCAGGGTGTCCTTCCGTGCGCGCCAGTCGCCGTGTCCGTAGGCGACACCCTTCTTGTCCTTGCCGTCGCTGCGCTTCGGGGGCTGCTCCTGGTGCTGCGCCGGAGGGCGCTTGACCTTCGTCTCGTGCTCGCTGCCCGTCTCGCGGCCGTAGCACTCAGGGCCGATCCCGCGCTCGATGCTGACCGGGTCGGTGAGCGTCCGTCCGCAGACCCCGCAGCGATCCTCTTCGAAAGCCTCCAGGCCTTCAGCGAGCGGCTGTCCCGCCACCATGCGAAGGAGCTGCCGAGCGCACCAGACTCGCGCCGGGTCGGCGTTCGTGTCGGGTACGAGGCCCTTGCTGCGCGTGACCTTGGCGACCTTGTCGCCGTAGCCGCCGTCCGCGGCTGGCACCTGGATGAAGAGCACCTTCGCGTCCGCGAGGCTGCAGGCTTCCCAGCTCGTCTTGATCTCGTGGAGCGCGCCGTGCATCGAGAGTTCCTCGCGCTCTACCGGCCTGCGGCACTTGGCGGTCAGCGTGATGTGCTGACCGGTGGGGCTGCGGAAGGTCACCGTCAGGCGCCCCCGCCGCGAGCATCCGCCCCGCGCGCGTGTTGGTATCGATCGGGATCATCGTACTTCCTCCTTGCTTGCCGGTCTCCATGCCCTAAGTATCGGCTCGAAGCATGAAAGTCGCGTCCCCCGTTCGAGGGATTCAGCTAAGACTAAGAGATGCACGCTGAACGGCCTCTCCCGTACGGCAGTAGACTCCCTGGTGTGAACGTGGACACGGAGATCGAGCACTTCTCGATGCGCCGCCAGCAGGCGTGGGCGTCCGGGAACACGGACGAGGTCGCGAGGATCACATCACGCCTAGCCGACCTTTACGAGGAGCGCCGCCGACAGCGGGCGCAGGACGGCTACCGGGATAGAGCCGAGATCATCCGGAGGGCGCGCGTCGAGTCCGAGCTGGAACGGATGATCGTCGGCCGCTAGGCGACGGCCAGCAGTCCAAGGACCCACCGCCGCATCTCGATGTCCATCGCGGAGAACTTTCCCATGAAGATTCCCTCCAGCCCCATCGAGAGAAGCTCGTACGCCTTCCCGCCTGGGTACCACCTTCCCATGTAGGCGTTGGCGAAGCGATCGGGACGCGCTATCTCCTCCTTGCCATACCTGATCCCCGTGAGCTTCCTGAGTCCCTCCGTTGCCTCCTGGACGCCCGTCTCGTAGTCCGTCGTTCGGTGCCTATAGAAGGCCGCCTCCTGCTCCAGGATCAGCTTGCTCGTCGCTTCCACTTCGTGTCCTAGCTCGTGCAATGCCGTGGAGATCCCATCCGGGTCGGAGTAGAGTGCCTTACCCTCCCTGCCCCCGGAGACGAGGATCTCCTGCGCGTCCCCGAGGCTCATATGGTGTCCGCGCTTCGCCCATCCCACGTCGGCTGGACGCATCCGACTGATCCAGTCGGTCGGGAGGTAATCCTGCGCGGCGTCCAGCACTTTACGGGTCTTCGACACGGAGGTCTTCTTCGCGGTACCACCCCACGTCTTCTCGGTGTAACGGAGTCGAGTGTCGGCGGTGTGTCCCATCGCGCGTATCTGACCAAGCGTGTCCAGGTACGCCTGGCGCTGCGCGACGACCATCTCCTGCTGGGCGGCCTCAAGCTCCTTCCGCACGACGCCCAGGTCGTGGAGCGCTTGCTTGTGCTCCGTCTCGGACGCCGCCCACGCGCTCTTCGCCTCTGCGACCCTCGGGACGGAGTCGGCCTCCTTGAAGAGAGCGTCCCGCTCGACCCAGGTGTAAGGACGGTCACCTGTCCTCGCGAGTGCCTCAAGGTCTAAGAAGGGCTTACCGTACCGTTGCATCGTCAGACGATCCAGCTCGACGTCCCGCAAGTCGGCGTAGCGTCCGCCTGCCCTCTCCTTAACCTCCACTACCCCCTTCATGAGAAACTCGCGCTCGGCCACCTTCGTCTCAGCTTGTCGGATCCCGAGCTGTACGTCTGCCGTGACTCGGTCGAGGACGACTCTCATCTCCTTCTCGACGCGCTCCCCGATCGCAATGACCGTGTCCATCTGCTTGGTAGTCGCGATGCCGGTTATCCCTATCTCCAAGGGGGTCTGTGCCCGAAGCTCCTCGACGTCGCGCAGCAAGCCGGGCGGCAGCTCTTTCGGCCTCTCCACCCTCGGCACCCTGACCTCCGCCTCGCCACCCGGCGCTCTTTTGGCCTCCGCGATCTCCGCGCGTAGGCTGGTACGCAACGACTCCTCGTCGCTGATCCGGACGCGGATGTCCGTGATCTTCCTGTAGTCGACCACGGGCCTGCCCAGCTCGCGCTTGAGCTGCGTCTTGAGCCCCGAGAGACGGTTTCCCGCGCTGACGAGCTTGGCCTTCAGCTCCACGATCGACGGCCCGACCACCACGCCCGGCGCCTTCCGCTCCGCGACCGTGACGTACTCCTTGCCGCTCAGCACCTCGATCTTCTTGACGCCCACGCCATTGCCGACCGCGCGGCCGTCGACGAACCACTTACCCCCCTCCTGCGTGAGCTTCCCGAACCCGACGCTCTCCGCATTCCCGGGAAGCTCGTGGGTCACTCGCACGGTAAGCCCCTCGTACCGCGCGATCTCCCGCTCGAACGCCTCGACGGATGTCCTCCCGGAAGGGAAGCGCAGGTCGGCGGGCTCCTTCGGGAGCACCAAGTCGGCAGCCCGTGGTTCTATCTTCGGGGGCTTCAGTGATTTCAGCGGAACCCATTTTCCTTCAACATACATTTCGATCCACTCGGGAGAAATCTTCTTAATGAATGCAGGAGTAAGCTCCTGATCCATCTTTATGCTCTCGTAGTGACTCTTAGGGATGGTGATGCGATATGTCGTATACCCGCCAGCCTGCTCTGCCTCGTCTAGTGCCCATTTCAGAGAGTCTTCAGGGTGCATATAGATAGCCGGAAAATCGGTCTCGAAATCCTGACCCGGATGGGGTGTGCCCTTGCCCCCACCACCAGGAAGCAGTCCATGCTCGGTAATACTTGCTCGCGCTTCGCCAGGTGAGTTGTGAAAGAAAACTGTATTAGGTTTGGATGGATCTTTCAGTTTCCACTGAGGCGCCCTCAATGCTGCGGGTGGAAGCTCTGGGAGCACCTTCTCTGATTCCCACACCACTTTGGGTGAAACGTCGTACCGCTTGAGTGTGATTGCTCTCACCCTCGCCGCGTCTTCAGGCGAGAAAACCAGGTTGCTTTTCACGCCGTCAATCGTGATGGCTTTCAGTCCGGTCTTCGTCTCTTGCGCGAAGATGACGTGGACGTCCTTGTACTCGTGCTTGGCCGTCCAGAAGAACTTCCGCATATTTTCCTCTTGAGCGGCCGTCGCCTTATCGACTGTGATCAGGAGATCAATGTCCTTCGAGACTACGTTCCCCGAGACCATCGATCCGACGACCTCTACCCGTCTAGCATTCGCGAGCAGCCCCCGGCTCTCTAGATCGTAAAGTGCCGTAATGCCCGCCTGCTTATATGCTTCCTCCCGCTCGTCCTTGGCGAACAGACTTCTGATGCCCGACTCCGACTCTGAAGCTACCGCAGCGGAAGGCGGCAACGGTTTCTCTACTAGCCCCAGTCGCTCGTTCATCCACTGAACGTAACTGCGGGACGTAGCGTTCTCGCCACCCAGGAACTCGTAGACCTTCTTCTCGCCGCCTTTGATCCGCAGCGCGAAAGTCTCAGCCCACATCTCCGAGGCGCCCGCGGCGCCGCCCGGGCCTCCCTGCTGGTAGTACTTCCTGAGTTCCTTGTGAAAGAGTTTCTGGTATCTCCTCAACTCGTTGACCATCGTCGTGTTGAAGAGCCTGCTCTGGACGGCGTGTCCAGTCTCGTGCAAGATGGTGCTGTAGGAGCCGGACCTCCCCGTCCCCGCCAGGATGTACCGATCCCCCTCGGCGTACGCGCCTCCCACTATGTCCCACGTATCGCCTTCAGCCCACCCTCTCGGCCGTACGCCGCTGAGATACCCCATCTCGTCAAGCTCAGGGACGCCCCCCTTCCCGACGTATACGCCGCGGACTCCGCCCTTCGCCGCCTGCAGCCTTCGCACTAACTCGGTCGGGACGAGGTCGAGGTCGCGGAGGTGCGCCCGCGTCGCGTCAAGGTCGAGGTCGGTGACCCTGAGCGTGTCCTTCCCCCACGCGTCCTGACTCTCCTTCGAGAGCCAGGTGTCCAGGTTAGGTTGCTCGCCCGGAGGGCGGGCGGGCGGTTCCGCGGGCTTCTCGGCGATGCGCTCCTTGACCTTGAGTCGGAAGTCCTGCTCCTGTTGCAGTCGCGCCTGGAACTGCTCCAGCTTGAGGGCGTCGGGACGGGGCAGCGCCGACTCCCGCTTGATCTGCGTCTTGAGTCCGGAGATGCGGTTCCCGGCGCTCGCGTACTGCTGCTTCAGCTCGGCGAGCGACAGTCCCTCAAGGTCGCCCGCGATCCTCACGGGGGCGGGAGCGGGTGCAGCTCTCTCCCTGAAAACGCGAGCCATATTACTCTCCAGGTAAGCTGCATCGTCAGCGCTCAGTGTGCCATAGCGCCACATGGTGTACGCCTCCGCAAAGGTCTCGCCCTCGGTTCCGCGTCCATACCCTCCTACCACGTCTCGGAAGCGTTTGATACCGTCGTCCATCCACGTTCCCCCGAAATATCCTGGAGCACCGCGCGGCAGGCCCAGCACCAGGAGCGCACTATCGTCCACAGCGTGTGCGTACTCGTGCGTCAGCGTCCACTCGGTGAAACTGCGCTTCTCTGACCCCCTTGACCACCATCCCTTACCGGCGCCTCTGGTGTAGTGCTGCCAGTACTCTCTGATGGTCTTCGTGTCGTTCCATGCGCTAGGGCGGAGGTATATCGCCCGCGTCGTGGGGTCGTAACGCGCTCGTGCGCCCTCGAAGATCCCCGTGAACTTCGACTCGTCCGCGGACACCATCACGTCGCGCACAGGGAGAGGGAGGTCGGACTTGATCTCGGCTAGTGCCTTCTCTACCTCTGACCTGACGGTAGGACTCAGGGCGGCTAGGTTACTCCCTCCGGGTGGTGGAGGGGCAGGGGACAAGAAACGCTCCGCCTCTCTAGCCTCCGGCGTTCCCCGCACAGGCAGTTCCTTCGCGTCCTTGGCGCCTCCAGTGAACGGGTCGCCGGGCGGGAGCCAGGGGTCGCCCTCGGGGGTCTCCAGGACGGGGACGGCCTCGCAGCGGCACGAGGGGTGCCAGGGCGGATAGTCTCCGCCGCCCATGGCGTAGAAGTCCAGCGCCGCCTCGACGCAGAGGTCGCACGGTGCGGATTGGTCGATGCCGATCGCGGGACCGTGCGCGAGCGTGCTTTCCCAGCTGGTGATGCCGTTCGCCGCGTAGGCGTTCATCGAGGTTGCCGTCCAGACGGCCGCCGTCTCGGTGCGCGCGATCTGCTCAACCTTCCAGCGCTGGAGCGCGGGCCACTCGGTCTTGATCTTGGCGCTCACCTGTTGGATCGTGAGCGGTCTGCGGGGGTCAGTGGCTTCGGAAATGATTTGCTGCAGGCGCGTCAGGTGGTCGCCGTACATGGCCTGGATGACCTTCGAGCCGCGGACGGCGAACATGTCGCGCGCCATGTTTTGGGGGTGCGCCCACGCCCACGTCTTATTGATCCCCATGTGCTCCAGCGCCGTCTGCCCGGCGAGCGTGCTCGTGCTCATCGCCATCTGCAGGTAGACCTGCGCTGCGTTCAGGAGCACGAACTCGGAGGTGGACATCCCGCCCACGGCCGCTTCGGTGGTCGGCTGGCTTACCCCGACCAGCAGGCGCTTCTTCATATCCTCTACGCTCGGGGACGTGTACCCCTCGCTGGTCGCGAGTTCCTTCGCCTGCACGGACGTAAGCGTGTAGTCCGCGCCCTGCTTGGTCAGCCCTAGCTTGTCGAAGTACGCCCGCGCCGCGGAGGAGGGAGACAGGCGCACGGTTAAGCTGCGCCGCGCGGCCGATCCCGCAAGCTCGCTCATCATCTTCGTGCCGTACCCTCCCCCCGAGGCTGCGAGGCGGTACACCTCCAGCGCGCCCTCGCTCTCCCGCACCGCCGCTATCGCGACGGCTCTCCCGGTCGCGTCGCGGAGCACGCGCGCCTCGTACCCCTCGACCTCAGCCGCGCGGAGTGCCTGCTCTGCCGCGGCGCGACGCGGTCCCGTCCAGCTCTCGAACTCACCGAGGTCGGCCTTCGAGGGCCTGTAGAGTCGCTTCCAGACGTCGATCAGGCCCTTGGCGACGGACGAAGAGTCCCCGACGAGCACGCCGTCGTGCGGCTCCTCGGGGGGAGGCGCCCAGCGCGCGTAGAGGATCGCTCCCTCGACGTCGAGCTGCTCGTGGAAGTCCGAGGCGACGTCGTAGAGCGCGCTCTCCCACTCCCTTTCCAGTCCGATGCGCCTGCGCCACGCCGCGAGCAGCGAGGGACGGTCGCGTGCACGCTGAACGTCGACCAGGAGGCGCGAGACCTGACGGACGTGCTCGCAGCTACACTCGAACGCCGCGGAGGCTACCGCGCTACTCGTCGCCGCCATCGCGCGCCATCTCCGCGAGCCGCTCGTTCACCTCGCGGCTCTCGCGAAGAAGCTCGCGTACGTCGGCGTCGATCAGCGCGAGCGCGGGGTCGCCGCGAGACGCCATCAGCGACGGACTCTCCTCACCGCCCCCCTTGCCGACACCTGGCAGCTCGGTGTAGAGCATGTCGTTGTACGGGCTCTCGACCTCCTCCGCCTCCGGGTCTGGTGTCGCCTGGCCGGAGACAGGGTCTACGATCGTCGCCCTCTGCATGAGTGGGTCGAGCTTGACGCGCCTGCGCGCCTCGCGCATGATGATCAGGTCGGACTTCCACGCGGCGATCGTGAGATCGAGTTCCTCCCGGTCGGTCTCGATGTCCAGGTCGTCGAGCTGGAGCGTGAAGGGGATGATCGGCGGCTCGGTGGAGTCCCCAGCGAGCGCCTTTCCGTACTCGACGGAGATGAAGCGGTTGAGTCGGACGTTCAACAGCTCCTGTCCGGGAGCGACCACGCCTTCCTTGTAGATGCGGTTGACTGCGTCGGCGCTGTTGCCACCGAGGGGGCCGACCGCCGAGTTGGCGATGCGGTCCGCTGGGACGCGATGCGCGATCACGATCGCCTTGTCGGCGCGGTCGGAGAGCTTGTCGAACGACCCCTCCATCCTGTTGTCGGTCATCTTCTGGAACTCGACCTTGCCGGTCGGCCCGGTGATCGGGATCAGGACGTTCCTGTATGGCTGCCGGAGGTCGACGGTAAACGCGCGCCGGAGGTCGTTCTCCAGGTCGGGGTTGTCCTGGATGCCCGTGATGACGATCGCCCAGCGCGGCTCGCGACGGTTCGAGAAGAAGTAGAGGTTGTCGTCGCGGGCAGCGAGCGCCAGCGTGATCCATCCGATGGCCGACACGTACCCGGGGATCCCGTACCAGGTGCTGCGCCTGGACTTCCGCTTGATCACGAACATGTCGTTAGCCTGGTCGTGGATGACGCGGAGAGAGCCGGAAGTCGCGTCCACGTCCACGCGCCTGCCCGCGATGTCGGTCGCCCCCCAGCGCCGGAACCAGACCTTGCGGTTCTCGCGCATCTGACACAGACGGAACCCGTCCCTGTGCGCGCGGACGGTGTGCCCGGGCACGTGGTAGACGCGCTTGACGATCCCCTGCGGGTCACGCGCCAGCTCGAACAGGCCCCAGCCGACCGTCTCTACATCGAGCCAAGCCGAGTGGATGATCTCCTGCATGTCCTCATCGTCGGGAGCGAGTCCCTGGAACCAGTCCTCGACCTCTTTCTTCGAGTCGTCGGTGACGTCCTCGGCGTCTCCTGACTCCACCCACTCCCAGCCCTTACCGCAGATGTCCGCGGCCTTCTGCTCCAGCGCGGCGGAGTGCACGGGGTGCGACTCTGCCAGGTAGACGAGCTGCTCCAGCGACAAGGGGGGCTGCTGAAGCCCAGCCACATTCTGTCCCGACCACTGCGCCTCGGGGAGCTGTCTGCTTCTCCACTCCCCGACCGTCTCCCCCTTCTCGTCCAGATAGAGCACCTTCAGGACGCGTCCGAGATCGCCGGACTCACGCGCCTGACCGACGGCCTTCTCGACCGCACCCTCGGGCGGCTGATCTCCCACGGACTCCATCCCATCTAGTTTACCGCTCGCTCCTGGACGTACGCCTTCGTGCTACGCTGCGGGTATGGAGGTCGCCCTTCTATCCGTGCTGATCGTCGCCGTGATCTTCCTCATGAACATCGCGCACTCGCTCCTGCGTCTAGCGGAGCACCACGAACGGTTCCCCCCTCCGTACCCCGAGCCCGAGGAGGGGGTCATGGAGAGTACCGAGAGCGAGCCCACCTAAGCCCTCGTGTGCTCGCGCTCGCCGCACGCGGCTAACGCCCCGCTCCTCGGTTACGAGGGCACCACGCGCCCGAACGGGGGCACGGGGCGCTAGATCTGCGCTATCCGTCCGACTCGCCCCTGCGCCTGAGCCATCGGGGCGTACTCCTCGGCGATGGCGAGGGAAATGACCGAGTCCTGGACGACGCTCTCATCCGGCGTCTGATAGCCCCGCACCTCCGAGTCCAGCTGGTGGCACGCGAGGGGGTCCCATTTCAGGAGCTGGCTCTGGAGCGCGACCTTAAGCTGCTGGATGATCCTCGCCTTCGACGGCTTCGACGTCGTAAACCCCTCCAGCTCGTGCTCGGGCAGGTCAAGGTTCTCCAGCACGGCCTCCCCGGCGGAGTTCTTCTCCACGGCCGTGATGCCGGGGTACTCGCGGTGCATGATCTCGATCTCCTTCTGGATGCCGGGGTAGTTGACGCCGCGGAGACGCACATAGCCGACTACGTCGTGGACGTCCTCGGTCACGTCGAGCACGGTGCCGACGGCCGCGTCCTTGTGCCGACCGATGTCCCACGCCTTCACGTACTTCCGTCCCTTCTGCGCCGGTAGGATCCCGCGGAAGTCCACCCCAGCCGCATCGATCTCCTCCGGAGTGAAGACGAACTCACCGCCGCCGAAGAGAGCGTCCTGCCAGGAGAGCGCGTATTCGCGTCGGAACTCCAACTCGTCCATCGAGGCTCGCTGTGCGCGAAGCCAGGCCTCGTCTCGGTCGGGCCTCGCCAGAGCACCGATGAAGACGGCCGCCATCGTCGTGGTACCGCGCTTCTTCACGTCGCCCGCCATGCACTTTCGCCAGAAGTGAGACGAGTAGTTCTGCGGCCCCATCCCCGTCGTGATGATGTGGCAGGTGCCCGCCATGGAGGGCTCGATGGCCTGCCAGACCCGTCGCGGGTTTCTCATCCGCGCCCACTCGTCTACGTGCCCGTGGATACAGGTCCCCTCCACCGCCGTGTCCTCGTCGGCGGGGTACGCCTTGATGATCCTCTTGTCCGATCCGTCCGGGCTCGCGATCAGCTCCAGCTCGGTGCTGTTGTCCGTCCCGAACGGCAGGCGCATGTACTCAGGTTGACGCTCCAGCCCGAACTTGATCTCCTTCAGGAGATCGTTGGCGGCCTCCCCGCGACGAGAGAAGAGATGGACGCGGCCGTTCCTCTGTCGCCATCTCGCGACCCACCCGTCGTACGCCTGCTCGATGGTGGACTCGCCGAGCTTGCGTGCCTTCAGCGTGAACAGCCATTCGTGTAGGTCCGTCGCGCGGATGAATTCTTCCTGCGCCTCCCACAGGCAGTGCCCGAGCACGCGCACCTCGCCGGTTTCCGTGTCCCGAAAGTGCCAGTAGTTCAGGAACTCGCGGAACGACCCCGCGACGGCGGAGATCGTCTTCCAGTCCTCCGGGTGCTGCTGTAGGTGTGCGTACCCGGCATCAGAGACGGAGAGGTACCTCCCGGAGGCGGTCATGCCTCACCGTCCTCGATCTGGAAGTAGATGACCTCCAGGTTGATGACGGCGTCCGGCGTCTCGCCTCCGTCCGTCTCCTCGGTGTCTACCGGGAAGACGACCCTCTCCAGGTCGACGGCACCCTCGCCGCGGCTCACGGCTCCTCCGTCTCCACGGCGAGGAAGGTGCCATCGAGCCAGATATCCCCAGCCGGGGACACCACCGGGGGACTGATCTCCTCATTGGTGAGGAGCGGAGACCAGATCCGGCAGTCCCAAAACTGTCCCTGCCACCTCTCCCAAGCGCCGAAGGTCGCCGAGTTGTGGTCGTTCATCCCGATGGTGAAGTTCGTGCCGTTGAAGCCGAAGCTCGCCGGGGCGGCGCCCTCCACGTCGAGCACGCCGTCGAGGTAGAGCCGCAGCCGGTCGGTACCGTACTGCGTATCGGTGCCCGTGTACGTGACGTGCACCTCCCTCTCCTGTCCGGCCGAGGGTGGCGTACCGCTGATTCCGTTGACGACCTCGCCTAGTCCTCCGGCGGTCGTCCCGAACGCGAGAGCTTGGTTGTTTGGGAGGTACGAGAGCACCCAGCCGTTGGCGTTACCGGGGTGCTGTCTCGTGCCCACGAGGCCCTGCTTGCGAAGGTTGCGGAATGTATAGTTGCCCTCCCAGACGAACTTGATCGCGACGGTGAAGGAGGTGTTCGGGTCGAGCGCCGGGAAGCTGCCGACGAGCTTACGCACGCTTGCGTGTGTCGGACTGCCTCCGCCGTCGAGGCACAGCGTGTCGTGCCGGGTGATCCGATACCTGGGGTTCCCGCCGTACTGGCGCTCCAGCACCGTGTCGGCGTCGGTGCCGCAGTGTCCCGTCGGGTAGACGGTTAAGTCGGAGGCCCCTACACCGGCGGAGTCCAGGGCGTCTCCGGACGCCTCGTTCAGCAGATAGCGGGCGATGAGAGTCGCCATTATGCTGCCTCGTATATAGCCATGAACGAGAAGATATCTCCCGCGCCAGGAGAAGAGATCGGGATAGTCGGCCCCACGAATAAGCCAGTGGTGTCAACGAGCATATTGACGTGCGTCGTGTCTGCGATGCTTGAACTGCACGAATAGTTAGCTATGCCGACATCCTTTACCATCCCAAGTCCAAATGGGAAATCAATGCTGACGACCGCCACAGGTAACGAGAACGCGTACCCTCCGCTGCCCCAAGTCGTGGTCGTGCCGCCGGTGATTGTGACGCGAACGAAGACGATCTTTCCGATCTGAATATACGCGGCCTGGATCGTGCCGTTGCCGATTACCGGGTTGGTAACAATGGCCGTCCAAGTAGGTGTGTAGCTTGTCCAGGCCGTGGCTGCGAACCCCGGGTTGGGAAAGGTGCCGGAGAGCACCCCACCCGCCGTATCCCCATCCATGACCGCTGAGGCTGTGTTCGCCTTCTCGGTCGCCAGCTCGTCGACGGCGGCCTCGATGTCGGTCGCCGACATCCCCGTGCCGCCCGCGTAGGAGATCGCGCTCGCGGCGTGGGCGGCTGCCGCGTCATTGATGTGCGCGTCCAGCTCAGCCTGGGACGCCATGTCCGAGGCGAACCCCGGGTTGGGAAAGGTGCCGGAGAGGACACCGCCAGCCGTCCCACCCGTCACGGTCGTCAGCGCGACCACCTTGACATCGCCGGAGGGATCGACCTGCACCGTGGCGACCTGCGTCCCGTCGAGGCCGGCCGAGACGATGAACCGCTTCGACTTCGTCGGACGGTACTCGGCGGGCAGGACGAATGCGACTGTGCCCGCCGCACCGCCTTGGAGCGCGCCCCGAAGGTGCACCTTACCGTACACGTCCATGTGGAACGCGGTCTTGGCATAAGGCGCTCCCACGTTTCCCCACCCGTTCATGAACGGCGGGGAGTCGGGCGACGTGTCGGCGTCGGTGGGGAACGTTCCGACGACGATGAAGTCTTCGTTCTCGCGTCGCTCCAGCGCCGAGACTCGCAACTCGTGGTCGCCGAAGACCCTGTCCTCCAGCGTCTCGCGCTTCTGCCTAAACTGCTTCTCGGCCACTACTCCTCGCCCCCCGAGCCACCGGTCTCGCCGTTCACCGTGAGGGTCATATCCGAGACGTACTCGCCGAAGTCCTCGTCGAGCGCGATCGTGAACCCGTACACGCGCTGCGTGCCGGAGATGGCCTCGCGGGTCGCGGGGCTCGCGCCCGACCCTGCCTCCGCCCCGATGAAGTCTCCGAGCCACCAGTCGTCCCACGGCTTGAACTCCGTATCCGCCTCCGGGAGGAGCGTCACGAAGTCAGCGGGGTTCTTGCGAAGACGCAGCTCCGCGCCCGTCAGCGCCTGTGAGATGTTCCGGCTCTTGATGTCCGTGCGGGGCGAGATCGACTCGAAGACACCGTAAGTAGTGGCCTGGTTGCCGTGCAGGGGGCCTGCGAAGATCGCGTACCCCGGCCCCTTGATAGGCTCGACCCAGCGCGAGACGCGCGTCGCGAGCATCTCCATCGTCTGCGTCCGCGTGTACGCCTTACCCGTGTAAGGGCTGACCGCGTAGGAGATCACGACCGCGTTGCCGAGGTCAGTGCCCAGCTTTTCCACCGCGCCTAGCTTGATGAAGATACCGTCATCGTTGTCGTCGTACCCAGCGTCGAGGTATCCCGGCGCCCCGAGCGTGTCCGTGAGGACGAGGTCCATGAGCCCCATGTCGCAGAAGGTGATGATCGCTGGCATGATGTACTCCTGCCGGTAGGAGACGGTCACGGGCGTCGTGGCCTCCCAGTCGCCGTCCGTCACGATGCCCGTCGGCGCCAGGGACACGGTGCCCGCCTCCGTCGGCCCTCCCGCGACGTACCCGGCGTACGTGTTCGTGCGCTCGATCATCTGCTTGACGATGTGCGACGGTCCCTGCGACCCGTCTCGCTTATCCTGTCCGCTGTCGCCCCCGGAGTGCCACTTCACGTCCTTCTCGAAGCGACCGTTCCACCGGCGTACGATCCGCTTCTCCAGCACCTTGAGGTGGTCGAAGCACTGGACGTACGTGCGACAGGAGTCCGTGTCTCCGTCCTCCTCGGTAATCCACACGATCCCAGCGAACTTCAGCTTCCACTCCCCAGCTTCCCCCGCGCCTAAAGACTTCCGCCACGCCTTGACCGTCCGGACCCCGACCGTGAGGTACGGAAAGCCGTCCGAGTGCACTGTGTTGACGCGATGGTCGTCGGACGGGACGGTGAACGAGCACGTCGCCGCGCGATTCAGTCGGAAGCCGAGCGTGACGTCGGACGCGATCCCGTCCAGGATCGAGATCGAGATCCCGTCTCGGTCGCAGAGCACGATGCGCCAGGCCGCGGGGTCGGCCATCTAGCCCACCCACGCGTCGGGGGAGAGGTACGTGCTGCCGCCGGGAGCGAGTACCCACGTCCCTCCGGGAGGCACCGACCAGAAGTCGCTGCGCGCCATGTTGAGTCCGTCCACCGCGCTAGCACCGGTACCGTCCCAGCGCATCGTCTGACGAAGCATGTCGATCTCGATGTACGACCCCGAGCCCAGGGAGTTCGCCTCGATCCAGTCCAGCTCGAAGCCGTCTCCGTTCATCAAGGTGAAGTCGGCGTTGCCGGGCACGCGAATGATCGGCCACGAGTGCGTGTTGCCCGCGTTCGGGATCTCCGCCCCGAGCGCCTGGTACGCGGTGTTGTACGTCCAGGCGTGTGGGCGGTCGGAGATCAGCGAGAAGGTAAAGGTCTTCGGTCCTGCGATCCCCTCGGGGCTGCCGCCCGCTGAGCTTCCGGGTCCCACGACGTCCGGCGTCTCGTAGAGGTGGACGGTGTGATAGCGGGAGGACACGCCTGGTGGATCCCACACGTACTGTCCCTCCGTGGCCGACGTCCCGTCCGGCAGGATCGAGCCGAGCGCGTTGATCAGCGCCGAGATCAGGGACACGCGCGACGCGGGGGTGGACGCTATGACGAGGCCCGTCACCGTGATGTATTTCGCGCCGCGAAGGAAGCGGTGGACGAGCACGCCGTGCGTCTGGGGGCGGCTCTGGATCGGATTCCGGATAGACGACCCGTCCATCCCGGAGATCTCGGTGATGAAGTACCCGTCACCGGAGCCATTGAACGTGATGGTTCCCGCGGGCGTGATCAACCGTTGAGCGACGCCGATCTCCATTACGTCCTCACCACCAGGCCGAACGAGAACCGCTTAGGACCGGCGTTCGCTCCCGCACCACCCGCGCTAGGAGATTCGAACACGACCGAGTCGTAGTAACGAACGGTGTGTGTCGCGGAGCCGAAGTCCCACGTCCCATCCTCCGTCAGGAGAGGCTCCAGCACACCGGCGAGGTGGTCCTTCAGCGTCTGCCGGTTCGCCGGTGTGGTCGCGACGACGAGGCCCGAGATGCGGACGACGGTCGGTCCCCGGAAGAACCGGTGCAAGACGGCGCCGTCGTGCTGCTGTGCGTTCTCGACCGTCGCGCGGATCGCTGGGTACTCCCCACCCTCGATGGACTGAAGCAGTAGGCCGTTCCCGTCTGGGAGACCGAGCCCTGCGCCGTCCTCCAGGTCGTTGAGCGTAGCCGTGCCGTACGAGGACGTGATCGTCTGTGCGTTGCCGACCTCCACGGCCTACCCCATCGCGCCTTCGGCCGCCATCTTCATCTGGCGCGCGGTCTTGTAGCGGTCCTTCGGGATCTCTCGGAAGTTGTTGGTCTGCCAGTAGTTCATCGTCCTAGTCGAGGTCGATCCCTGAGCGGGGGTCGCGCCCATCGACAGTCCTCCGCCGGGCAGCCGGTTGAAGATGGAGGACGCGAACTGCGCGAAGATCGTCCCCCGGAGCGCGAGCGCCGCCATCGCCTCCGCGCCCGACTCCTTGCCCTCCTTCAGCTTGTCCTTGATCTGATCCCTGACCGAGTTCAGCTCGTTCGTGACCGAGATCAGCTGCTGCAGGATCTCGATCCGCTTGTCGAGAGCGAGGTTCCGGTTCTTGAGTAGCCCGCGGAGGTAGTGCTCCTGCGTCTTCAGCGCGGCAAGATCGTCCTTCAGGCTCTTGGTGAGCTGCGCCTCCAGGTAGCTGACCGTCATCGCCTGCGGGATGATCGGACCCTCCACCACCACCGAGTCCTTGGCGAGCTGCTCGTTGATCGACCGGATTTGTCCATCCACGGACGTCAGCTCGGTTTCGATCGCCATCCGCTTCTTCAGGGACAGGCCGTGTTGTGCGAGCATCGTGCGGAGCATCGCCTCCTGCTCGCCCAGGATCCGGAGGTCGTCGGCCGTCGTCTCCGAGCGCTGCGCGCGAACCAGCTCCAGCTGGAGCCTCCGCCACGCCTTGCTATCGAGTCCAGGCACGGCTCCCCCGCCGCCCGCGCCTGCTTCAGGAGGGACGTACGCGCCTCCCGGCCCCATGGGGGGTGCTCCGACGTAGACAGGACCACCTGTAGCTCCAGGTGGCGGGTATACCCAGTGGCCTGGGCCGCCGGTAACCCCACCCCACCCCTTACTCACGGACTCCTGCATTGCTTGAGAAATGATGTCGGCCGCCGCCAGTGAAGTTCCGTACTGCTTCTTGAGCGCGGCGAGGATCTCCTTTCCGGACATCCCTCTGAACTTCATCTCTCTGATCTGCTGCGCGATCTTCGGCACCAGAGTCGAGGTCACACCAGCGCCTGCGGCTCGCCCTTCCGCTGCGATCACACCCTTTTGGAGTCCTTCGATATCGGCCTTGAGCTTCTCTAGCCCGATGACCATCAGGGTGATCGGGATGATGATGCTCATCCGACCGAGACCAAGCAGCATCGTCCGCAGCCCTCCGGCCTTGACCGTTGCGGCGCCTGCCGCCGTACCCACGCCCCCGAAGCCTTGTGCACCGGCCGCGATGAGCGCCATGATGCGGATGGCCTTGCCGAGCTTGACCACGAGCGAGGTGATGCGGATGATCGGGCCTGCTACCGTCGCGATGCCGAGCATAATTAGAATCGTCTTCTTGGTTCCGCCTCCGAGTCGGTTCCAGCTCTGGAACAGACGACCGAGCCACTGTCCGATGTCCGCCAGAATCGGCGCCGCCGCCTCGCCGAGTCTGATCATGGACTCCTGCATGCGCGCCCACGCGGCACGGAGACGGTTGATCGGCTCGCGCGCGGCCTCGATCTTCGCCGCGCCGAAGTCGCCCGCGTTCTTCTCGACGGTGGCGTACGCTTCCGCGAGCTTGTCGCTGTTCTGGACGAGCGTCAGCATGGCGGATCCCGTGCGCCCGCCGCCGAATGCGTTGAGCAGCAGTTGCGTCCGCTTGACCGGGTCCTGGATCGCCTGCGTTCTCTGGTTCAGGAGGTCGATCGCCGCGGGAAGCCCGCCAGGCCCTCTCATCATATCGGCCAGGTCGCGCCCGGAGAGTCCCATCTTCTTGAGCGCCTCGCGCGCCTTGTCGTTCGGCGCGGCCATCTGCGCAAACGTCATGCGGAGACGCGTGGCAGCTACCTGCGCCGGGACGCCCCGCTGCGTGAAGACTGCGACGGCCGCGCCTACGTCCTTGAGGGACAGGCCGACAGCGCTCGCGGCCGGGTACACACCGGTCGTGAACGTCGAGACCAGGTCGTCCATCCGCATGTTGCCCGCGCCGATGGTCGCGTTAAGGATCCCCATCGCGCCGTCCATCGTCTCTGCGCCGCGGATGCCCGTCTTCATCGCCGCGACGAGCGCGTTCGTGGTGGCCTCCATGTCCGAGTTGCCGACCATCGCGCCGTACGTCGACTCCTTGAGGATGTCCATAGCCTGGGCGCCGCGGAACCCGGAGGACTCGATGTGGAACATCGCCTTGGCGAGTGCCTGCGGCCCGGCAGTGCTCTTCCCAGACGCAGCGAACGCCTTAATCGCGTCGTCGGCGCGGTGCATCTCGTCGGCGGTGGCGCCCGCCTGCGTCCTGAGTAGCGTGATCTGCTCGCCGTAGTCGAGCGCGCCCTTGATGGCGAAACCGGTCACCGCGAGCGCGGGGACGGTGATCTTTCTGGTCATGCTCCTCGCGAGCGCGTTCGCCTTGTTCCAGGACAGCGCCATCGCCGTCGTCGCCGCGTTCGTCCGCGCCGCCGCGCTCGCGGCTGCCGCCTCCATCTTGGAGAACGCAGCGCTGGTCTCGGCCGCTGCTCCCTGAGCGACGGGACCCATCTCGGCCATAGCACCTTCAGCAACCGCGGTGCTGCGAGCGATCGAGGCGGAGCCCTCCGCGGCGCGGGCCTTGGCCTGCGACCACCCTGCGTTGTACTCCGTGGTGTCGAGGACGACCCTGTAGGTCGCCTTGCCGAGTTCAGGCACTAGTCGTCACCTACTCGGACGCCGATTCCCATGCCCGCCAGTACGGCCTTGTCCCTCTGGGGATCGAGCGACGGAGACGCGGAGACCTCAGCCACGTCGATGAGCGCGTCGTAGAGGCGGCGCCGGTCACGCTCTTCCAGGTGCGGGAAGTCCGCGACCTGCATCGCACCGAGCTGCTCCTCGGCGTACAGTTGCGGGAGCGCCTCGATGTAGAGCCGCGTGACGGCGCGTGGCACGGACTGAAGTTCGAGCGGGCCGATCCCGTAGAACCGGGTCAGCCGCGGCCAGTGGTGTAGCTCACTAGAGGAGGGTGTCGTCTTCAGGAGGAGTCTCCATGCCCTTCTCCTCCAGGTCGTCCTCCTCGTCACTCATCCCGAACTCCATCTCCGCGCGGATGGCCTCCATCAGCTTCGCCTGCTGCGGGAGAGGAAGCCGCTCGATCAGGTCGCGCGGCATGTTCGTGAGCTTGCCGATGATCGCGAACCGTCCCTTCCGGACGGCCTCCGCGACTGCCGTGCCCTTCTGGAGGTTCCTCGTCATCTCCAGCTCGGACAGGAGAAGAGCGTGCCGCGCGAAGAGCGCCATGACCTCGGCGTCCTCTTCCGGCGAGAGGTGCTCTGGCCCGAGCATCTCGTACTCCTGCCCGTCGACAAGAAACAGCGCCGCGGGCTTGATCGCGGTGGTCAGCGAGACCGAGAACTTCTTACTCATCTCCTACCTCCAGTGCGATGCCGAAGCGAGCGAGGCGCCCGCCGAGCGTGTCGAGTTTCTCCTGAAGCTGCGCCAGCTCCCGGTTCGCTTCCTGCGCGTCCCTGATGACGTGCTTGAGCTTCATTCGGGCGTGACTCACGTCTACGTCGACAAGCATCTGGATGTCTCGTTCGAGATGCGCCATCAGGCCGTTCTCCGTGTCAGCGGCTCGCGCCGCGCTGTGCTAGGCGGTCGCCATGCGGAGGCGCCCGAAGGATTCCTCGTCGGTCGTGCGGTTCGGGTCGACGATCGCGTGGAAGGAGCAGGAGAGGACGGTCTTGTTGTCCTTCGTGAACGCGCTCTCAGGCGAGCCAGCCTGGAAGCAGACCGGTACCTCCATCTGCAGCGGGAAGTCGCCCTCCGAAGAGAGGTGGTCGTTGCGGAGCAGGAGCGCGATCGTCTCGACCTGGAACCCGCCGCGGTAGAGCGGGACGCTCTTGTTGCCCGCCGCCGAGTCCGGTCCCTCGATCGCGCGGTTCAGCGCCATCGCGTAGTTGTCGGTCGTGAGCGCGGCGACGTCGAACGTGATCTCCAGGCCCTCCTCGGAGCGCACAGCCTTGATCGGGCCGGTGACCTGGTCAGCGCGAAGCTCGACCACCGTTTGCGGGTGCCCCGCCTTGACGCCTCCTTCGGTGTAACCGACGTGCTCCCAGGGGGAGGGGATGTTCGTGCCTGCGACGGTGGGGAAGGCCGTGCCCGTGGGGGCGAAGTAAACCTCGACCGGACCCGCGAGGATCTCGTAGGGCCTTGTATTCGCGTTCGCCACGGTAGGAATTCTAGCGCCGCGTGCAGTACCGGCGGCAGCTTAGAGCGGCTCGGAGCTGATCATGATCTCCGCGAACAGGAGCAGCTCCCACGTCTCCGGGGAGTCGAAGTGCATCGACGGCCCCGCCGTGACGTTCACGAGGTGGATGAGGTACTTCTGGTTGGTCGATGCCATGCGCGCGATCGTGCGCCCGCGACCGTGCAGATCGCGCTGTACGCCGTACGCGAGGCGCTCCGCTGTCTCCAGGCTGCCCGCTAGGCACCGTGCCTGTGCCCGCGCCCACTGGACAGGCACGCGGCGCTCGACCTCCGGCAGCCCGGCGACCACGATCGAGACCACGCCTGCCTGCTGCTGGGAGTCGCTCGCAGGTCCGACGACCACCGTCACGGTAGGATCGCCGAGGCGTTCGAGCACGTCAGCTACCAGCTCGACCGGGGAGATCTCGCCCTGGTCGGTCGCCACCTAGAGCCCCTCAGCCCGGAAGGCCGCCGCGACGATCGCGTCTACCCGCGCTCCGCGAGTCGCCTCCACGCCCTGCGTGACGCCCGGGTGCCCGCGACCCACCCACTCGACGCAGGCGTACGGCAGCCACGACCCCACCTCTACCGCAGGCCCCTCCGCCGTGTGCGTGGCGTGCGGGATATCGTTCATATCCGCACCTCGCGCCACGCGCTCGTCCCCGCTGCCCTCGTAGCCCACAGGCGCGGCATGAGTGGAGCGCGCGAGTGTGCCGGAGATGCGGTGCGTGAGCCTCTTGGTCTCGCTCGCGACGTTGACCGCGATGGCGACGACCGCCCGCCCGGCCGCGCGCTGCGAGCGCAGCTCGATCTCGTCACCGCCCCACGTCCTGGTCACCTTGGGCATGCCTACTGCCTCGGTCCTGCCTGCGACCAGACCTCGTACTCCAGGTGATGGACGCCGGTGCCGTCGGACACCACCTTCTTGAGCGCGATCTTCGAGATGGGGAGCAGCTCGTAGTCGGTGCGGGGATCGATCACGCGCACGGAGTCGTCCTCGTTGAGGTCGACGCCCGTCGCCGTGAAGATCACGTAGCGCACCTCGAAGACGTCGACGGCGCGCTCCTGCATGACCAGCCCGCCCCTCGGGTTGGACAGACGGCACGGGTACGTGGCCGTGGGCGTGCTGATGTCGATCTGGCTCGGGTTCACGTCGACCTGCTGACCGAACCGGTCCCGCTTACCGGAGCGCCTGAAGACCTGCACCTCGTGGATCAGGAGATCCGCGAGCACGGCTAGATCCTTAAGCCGTTGAGACTGAGTGCGATCGCCGCGTCTGGATTGAGTTCCACGATGGAGGAGAACACGAACGGGGGAAACGGTCCCGCCCAGGTCGTCTTGTTCGCCGGAACCGTGATCCGATGGCTGGCCAGCTCGAACCCGGACGCTTCGAGCGTGGGGATGACGTCGACCCACGACGCTGTCCCGGTCGCGTTGACGATCTGCAGGAGCACGTTTCCGTCGTTGTCCTGGATGAGGTAGTCGTTGCCCGTAACGGTCACGACGGGCGTGGCCAACGCGACGCCGTCGCTCGTGACCTCGGTGATGGGGACGTCGATGTTAGCCACTAGGTCACCGACACCCGCTGCTTCCTGAAGTAGTCCGAGAGGAAGAACTTAGCCTGCTTGACGTAGCTGGGCTCGTCGCCCGCGCTCACGCGCTGCATCGTGTAGGAGTAGTCCCCGATCTTCTCGGACACCAGTCCGTGCAGCGCACCGGGACCGTCCGAGTAGTACCCCGCCGCCAGGAACGCGATGCCCTCGGTCAGGTCGCGCGGCACCACGCCGGTGCCGAGGTAGTACACCTCGACCCGTGCGTACGTCCGAAGACGACGCTGCGCCGTCGCGCCCTCGAACGGCGTGGTCGTGAGCGTGGGGCGAAGGTACAGCTCGCCGGTGTCGGTGACGTCGTATCCGTGTCCTAGCCCCAGCTCGATGGGCGACAGCTCGACGCCTCCGGAGGAGGGGTACTCGTACACCTTAACCTTCGTGACCGTCGCGTCGTCCGCGGGAAGGATCAGGCGTGCGTCCTCATAGACGTCGTAGTACACCTCGACCTGCTGTCCCTCACGGGAGACGTTGGCGATTCGCTTCTCGGCCCACGCCTCCACAGCGGCGAGGCATGCGCGGATCTTCGCGTCTCTGACGAGGTCGACGTCGGTCAGACTGAGGATGCGCTTGACGTCGTCTAGGCTAGCGAGTGCCATGCCCTTATGATACGGCCTCGGCGCCGTGGTGGAACTCGGTGTGTCGCACCAGCGCCCCGCGAGACGGGAACGCGGCCGGGCACTGTGGGCAGCTGAAGTCGTAGGTCAGCTCGACGGACACCAGCGCGTCCTCCCCGGTCTCTGGACGCGCCAGACGCACTCCCCCGCGCCCGCGCGTACGGACGTCGTCCGCGGTCAAGAGACCCGTCGTGGCGTCGACCTGCAGTACCGGCTCCTCGTCGCAGACCAGGAGGGACTTGATCCTCGACTGCCGCGCCTTCTCGGCGACCTCGTCGTCGATCTCGTGCGCCCCCGCCTCGAAGAGGCGGTCACCCGTGCGCCACGACCCCCTACCGAGAACGACGAGCCATGGCAACGACCTCGCCCCCCTCGCCTAGAGGTCTAACCGAAGTCGAAATACAGGTTTACGGTCAGCTCGTCCCCGGCGGTGCCGTTCGTGATCTGGGTGGCGTTGACGACGACCTGCCCGGAGACCAGCTCCTGGCTCGTCAGCGCGACGTCCTGCGCGCCGTCGTCGTTGTCGGCGTCGACCACCGACTGGACGACCCTGCCGAGGTTCCGGATCGTGATCGTCGCCCGCTGCGTGGAGTCGTCGAACTGGTAGTACATGCCGGAGTACCGGCTAGGCGGAACCGCGACGCTGCCGTCCGCGGCGGTGCCACTCGTATCCAGGGTTACGACTCGCGAACGGATCACAAGGTCTATTGTACCCGCAGCGCTGCGGTAGCGCCGGTCACAGAAGCCTTCGAACGTACCCGGCGGGGACGCCCCTCGCCATGAGAGCGCGCGCCCTAGCGACGACGTCCGCCTCGACGGCGAGCACCGCCGCGTCCTCCGCCGAGATGCCCATGCTCACGAGGCGCGCGAGATTGTGCCGCTCGACCTGGCCGCACTCGCTCGGCTTGACCTCCTCCTGTCTCTGGGCGACTCCCATGTACTGCATCCTAGCCTCTCTCACCGAAGCGCCTCGACCAAGGCGCGGGAGGCGAGCATCTCGCTGCCCGGCTGTACCGGGATCAGGTCCATCGCGCGGAAGAGGGGCGCCTCGTAGGAGGCGACCGTCTCGCCGCTGCGCTGGTGGATGATCGCGGCGCGAGCGATCCGCGTCACGCCGAGGTGCTCGTTGACCTCGCCCGGGAGCGTGCTCTGCTCGATCTCCTCGATGTACGCTGCGAGCCGCTCGTCCGTCGGGATGCCGTTCCCGAGCACGCAGCCCCTGCTGCGTACGTTCCAGGCGCCCGGCGTGTGGCGTACCCGCCGCCCGGCGGCGACGACGCCGTAGAACTCGACGCGGTAGGTCGGTGTGGTGCTGCGTCCCATGTTTACGCCTCCTCGATCTCGACTGTGCCCATGATCCACCAGCCGTCCGCTAGTACGATGAAGTCGCCGTGTCTTGCATCCTCGATGGCAGCTTCCAGCGTATCGTACCTTCCCTCGGGGCGACACCCGCATGAGCGGATCGCAAAGGGCGGTACGGCAGGGTAACGTGGGTCGGGCCAGGGCTTGTAGGTCTTCGCGTTCTTCATGGTTCAAGTATCGGCGAGGATCACATGTTCCGCGTCCCCCGTTTGGGGGATTCCTCACAGACCAAGCAGAGCGCGGATCGCGACTTCCTCGCGGTCGTAGTCGACCAGCTCCTCCAGTCGATCCCGGATCCGAAGGCACATCTGTGCGTGTCGACCGGGGTCGCTCGCGTACGCCCGCAGGAGAGCCGCCACGTCGCCGTGTGTGCGCCCGTCTAGCGTCACCGCGGTGATCCCGTCCTCCCATAGCGGCCCAGCGTACAGTCCGGCGTAGTGCGCCGCGTGTCCGATCAGCGGGCGCCCGACGGCGGCCCAATAGTGAATCACGTGCCCGAAGCCGTCACCCTGCGGCTTGTCATGCCACGCCCACCCGTACTGCGCCATCGCGTCGCGGACGAGGGACGTCGGACACAGCTTGCCGTCACGCCCCTGCTCGCCGTAGACGCCCCAGCGCCAGTCGGGCATCTCGGCCTCTACCGCCTTGAACGTCGCCCACTGCGACGGCATGAGCGTGAAGCAGTTGACGAACGACGCCGCGCTCGTCTCCGCGCCGGGCTCGGGAGGACGGTACGCGAACATCCCGTCCTTGTCGAACTCCTGGTGGTAGCGGACGCCGCGCCCGTCGAGCCGCTGCTCCGCCGAGCAGAGGACGAGCGGCTCCAGACTCCAGTCGATCCGCTGACCGCGGTTGCCGACCTGGTACAGAGACGTCGCACCACACCTCTGAGCGAGCCGATGGTAGCCGTGCTGGTTCTCTTGCACGCTCGGCATCACGAACCGCCACTTCCCGAGTGCATGGAACTGCTCGGGGGTCACGCACTTGATCTCGCGCTCTGGGAACTCGCGATCATACGTCGCGTAGTATCCGTCTCGCTCCTCGTAGACGCCGTCGTGGATCACGAGGTACTGCTGCGCGAGCCGGTCGTCCCCGAAGACCTCCCCGAACCGCCACGTCGCGTCGTCCCACCAGCCGTGCCCGACCGGGACGTACAGCTCCATCCCGAGGCGGTCCTCGAAGAGCAACTGGAGGGAATACAGTAAGCCTGCATGATGACGATCAGCGAGGATCCGCACGCTTCATCTCTCCCACGATCTCGGACACGTCTCGGACCGCCTCCGAGAGGTGTGTCCGATTCACCTCCAACGACGCCTGCAAGTCGCACCTCTCGGCCTGCAGCGCTCGAACGCGATCCTGCGCCTCTCGAAGCAGGTCGGAGAGAGCATGATTGTTCATGCATCTTCTCCGGACAGGATCCGCTGCGCTTCTTCCGTCGTCACGAACGTCCACTCGCCCCCGGGCTCCGCCTGCATCGGAACCACGTCTCCGCGCATCACGAGGATCATCAACCCGTACCCAGAGAACATCTGCTCAGTGTGCCTGACCAGAGAATAGAACGCTTCCTCGTGATCGTCGTCCAAGACGACTCCAGCCTGGCACGACCTCACGAACGCCTCAGCTAGCCCATCCACCTGTCTAGGACTAAGGAGGGTGTCGTGCTTCGCGTCGTCGGCTACCTCGTCCATGACGCCTTCGCGATCGTAGAACTGCAGGAGCAGCTTCCCGAGGGAGTCGCTCATCCCAGGTACGCCTTCCATGCCTTTCCAACCGGCTCGACCCCGAACTCCAGCATCGCGCGGTGGCGGGTGTGCTGCGACACCTGCGCCGCTACCTCCGGCTTCTGGAGCATCGCGGCTAGCCAGCCCCGCGCCGTATGCGGGTCGCTCGTGGAGAACGGCTTGCACAGGTCTGCTCCCTCGAACAGGTCGGGGCCGTACGGGAAGATCGTCATGCACTCCGGCCCGATGCTCACGGTCGGGACGCCGGTCATCAGCGCCTCCAGTAGCCCGAGTGTGTAGGACGCGGGCTGCGTACCGGTGTAGAGGTAGCAGCGAGCATCGCGGAGGTACTGCTGCATGTACTCGTAGGACAGCACCCCCAAGCCGCCCGGCAGCTGCTCGCTCTCCGGCCCAGCCGGGTACGCCAGCAGGCCCTCGGTCGCTTGAAGGTAGAACTCGGCGTTCGTCCAGGGATGCCTGCGGAGGAGGGACTGGGTGATGTTGGCGACGAACTCCCCGGTACCCGCCCAGTCGCACCACTCGTCAGGTTCCTTGTAGAAGCGAATGAGAGCGTCCTCGCCAGCGAAGCCGGGGATGCCGTGCTCCTTCGGAGAGTAACGTACGATCTCCAGTCCTTCCTCTCTGAAGGGAACTGCACGCACTTCGTTGTCGGTCGTGCTTTGTCCGCCCGTCCTCCAGATCACGCGCCCCCCGGCCGCGCGCCACTCTCGAAGATGCTCCCACTGACCGAACAGACGCTCCAGGTAGTGGTGAAAGATAATGACTCCGGTTGCACCGAGCCACTCCAGGATCGCGTCCGGGATGTTCGCCTGCGCGGCGCCGAGATTGTCGGGGGTGTCTTGCTCGTCCACCGCGGTCTTGACGACCTCGTGGCACGGAACGTCGGGGAGCGCCGGGCGCTTCGAGTCGTGGGGATGAGACGGGTCGATGTACCCGCCGAGGCTCGCGACCTCGTAGCCGAGTCCGTGCAGGAGCTTGACCATGTCATACTCCTCAATGCTATGACTGAGACACAGGAGTATGCGCTTAGACACGGATGCTCCATGCTTCGACCATACCTTCGTGCGCTGGATTCTTCTCTAGCTCAGCGATGGCCTCGTCGAACTTCTGACCTCGGCGTGTACCCATGTATGGGCGTAGTAAGTTCAAGATGCGAAGTACGTCCACATATCGAGCCGTCTGCCAGAGATAGCCCTGCCTACGACACTGAGCTGAGTTGTCTCGATGAATGCGTATGTTCCCACACCCGAGTACGTATTGAAGTGCCTCTAGCACGTCGAGGTCTGTTGATCCCACCTGGAGATAGACAGGGCGCCTCCCGGAGAGACGCGGTCTTGTCTCAATTGAGACGCAGCCTTCGCCCTCGAAGAGGCCAGCGGCCCATGCTACAGCTCGCGTAGATGGCGTCTCGTGAGGATCGTGACGGTATTGCTCAAACATATACTCCTTCATCGAGTGCGTATTCACGGCCAGTTCGCTCCTCCCTCGAATGGCTCTCCCTTAGAATACCACGCCAGGAAGATCCTCGCCTGTGCGGCGAAGCTCGGCCCGGAACTCCCCTCCGCCAGACATCGTTCCAAGTAGGACGCAAGCTGCTCAGGGTGGTACAGCTCCTCGGACAGCGGGTACGAGCCTCGCTTCCACCCGTCGATGATCTGGTGGTTGCGAGAGAGCCCCGCCAGGTGCGTGTACGCCCCGTCGTCTCTGAGCCACGCGTCCAGGTCGGCCTTCGGGACGCCTGCCCTGACCAGCGCCTCCCCGAACGACCAGAAGTGGTCGACCGGCTCCGGCCCGAAGTAGCGCGGCGTCCGCTCCACGTCCTCCCGCTTCACGAACAGGCAGCACGGGTGCCAACGCTCGTCTCGTTTGATCCCGATCATCCGCGCACCGTGCGTCTCGCAGTTACCGACGACGCGCCAGAAGAAGGGCTCGTGGATCAGGAAGTCCTGCTCGGTGAACCAGACCCATTCCGCGTCCGAACGATCGAGCGCCGCGTTGACAGCGACGTCGCGCCACTCGCCCTGACCGGGTGCGTCCAGGAACTCGACGTCGGCGTCTGCAAGCCGAGCGCGCACGAACTGGCGGTAGTCAAGCAGCCCGGGGTGAGGCGAGAAGATGACGATGACCTTGGCGAAGCGTCGTCGCTCCTCACAGAGCCAACGCCGCCAGAGTGGGTAGTCACAGTTAGTCGGCCAGGTAGCTAGGAGATCGGGCCTCATGCTCCGAGCATCGCCTTCCAGTGCACGTGGGTCCCGAGTGCGCGAGCCTGGATCGTGAAGCAGCGTGGGCACAATATCCCGCTGCCATCCTCCTTGCCGGTAATCGTCTCCCAGAGCGAATCGGAAGCCTCCCACCACGTCCCGCCAATGCCGAGCGCAACGGGCAGCCCGCAGTCCTCGCAGATCTCGCCGTCGTACATCAGGACTCGTCCCAGGTCACCAGACGGTCTACGACGCGCGCCCACCGCTCCTCGTGCTGTGGCCCGACTCCCATCACACCACACAGGCGCTCGATGTTACGGAGGTAGTTCTCCTGCTGCCGCGGGAGGTCGTCGCCCGCGTGCTGGAGGAAGCGCCGCCACCAGTGGACGCGGTGACCCCACTCGTACAGCTCCTCGATGCTCGTCAGCCAGCGTCCGTCCTGCAGCTCAGAGTCGCCGTCGACCGTGAGGCCGCCCGAGCCGCCCCACGAGGAGAGCGAGCCGGTGTGGAACCACGGGATGTCGTGCCCCGCGTCCAGCCACTCCTGCCACCGCCACGGCCCCTTGTACTGGACGTCGGGCGAGATCCCGTGCCGCGCTCGCAGCTGGAATGCCGCAGCGCCGAACGTGTCGGCGCACCAGCCGTCCTGCGCGCGCATCCCGAGCCCGGCGACCTCCTCCCCTTCGAGCCAGCCGCGCGCACCGTAGTTGCGGTCGGTCTCATAGAGCAGCGCCTCCGCCCACACGAACACGAAGCACGGCCAGAGGCCGTAGCCCTCGCATCCGTCGGGAGTGCAGACCTTCGACGGCCCCCACCGCTGGACGCACGCGTCGTGCAGGCGACTGTCCATACTGATCCGCGGGCTGCCGATCACCTCGACCTCCCCGGACCCGATGCGGGCGACCCGCTCGGCGACGGCGCCCGACTTGATCACGCGGGCGTCGCTCTCGACCAGCACGATGATCTCGGCGTTCACGCCGTGGTGGGGCACGACCGCGTGCTCCGCAAGGAGGCGAAGCGCGACCCCGTGGTCCATTGTCGGTCCTACGGCCCCGACGCAGTGCGCGCCCGCGTCCTCGATGAGCTGTCGCATGTACGCGCAGACCTCCTGGTCGGGTTGTCCGCTGATCAGGACGTAGAGGTCGTCGACCTCCCCCTTCCAGACGCGCTCGTAGTTGACAAGGAGGTGCTTGAGGCAGAAGGGATCGCCGTGCGAGGGGAGGAGCGCAGCGGACTTCACCAGGGCGTCTTCTTGAGCGCGCGAAGGAGGGCGACCGGTAGTCGGTGAAGGGTGAGCCACGCGAGCACCAGCAGCACGCCTCCGAGCCGCCCTCGCGCGCTCATACGAACTTCCCCACAGCACCGCATACGGGACAACGGTATCGCGCGATCCTAACACCACAACGCTTGCAGGTGCGCGTCCAGTAACCCCTCATACGAACACCATCGCTGTGCCTGTGCTGCCCAGCCCGGCGTAGATGAGTTTCGTGCGCCTACCGATCCGCACTTCGCGGTAGAAGCGATAGACCTCCACCGAGTCGTTGTTCTCGATGACCGCGTCGTGCAGGACGATGATTCCGCCGGAGCGCACGAGTGGGGAGTACAGCTCCCAGTCCCGTTTCACCGACGGGTACATGTGGTCGCCGTCCACGTAGAGGAGGTCCACTCCGCGAGGGCACCACCCCGCCACGTCGTGGCCGAGTGCTGCACGGACACGATCGTACGTCTCGGCGTCCTGGCTCTTGCCCTTGATCAAGACGGCCCCGACCTCGCGCGCCGTCTCCGGCGTCGTCTCGTCGGTGTCCTGGACGCCGATCAGCAGGTCGGGGTCGAGTACCTCTCGCCAGATGCGGAGCGAGTCGCCCTGGAACGTTCCGATCTCGACCACGACCCGCATCTCAGCAGGCGACATCTCGATCAGCATTTGCCGCATCTCCCAGCCGATCCCGAAGCGCAGCTCGCGGTCGTGCTTGGTCTCCCACGCACGCTCGGACGCGCTTCGAGTCGGGTCGTCCACGCCGTCGTAGCTGCTCATAGCCAGACCATACCCGTGCCCGTGCCGGGGGCGCCGTCCCCCTCGTAGAACAGGGACGTGCGGTGCCTAGCCTCTAACCACAGCCAGAACTTCCACACACCGGCCTCGATCACGACGTCGTGGAGCGCGACGACGCCGCCCGAGCGCACGAGCCCGGAGTAGTTCGTCCAGTCCTGACTTACCTCCTCGTACGAGTGTCCGCCGTCGATGAAGAGGAAGTCCACGCTCTTCTCGCTCAGCGCGCTCTGGACGCGGTCGAGGGTCTCGGGGTCCTGTGACGGGCGTCCCGTGATCAGTACCAGGTCGCCGATGTCGCCTTCATACTCGTCGGTCCAGTTGATTCCCACGCACAGCGAGGGAAGAAAGGCGCTGCGCCAGAGCCGAAGAGAGCCGCCGCGATGCACGCCGATCTCCAGTACCGTCTCGATCTCGATCCGCTTCAGCGCCAGGAGCAGCTGGTTGAGTTCCCAACGGGACTGTGAGGGGTCGTGCTTGTCGATGAGCCAGAGGTAGTCGCTCACGTCGTCCCATCGTCCCACGTGACCCAGGGCTCCTCGACCGGCCCCCACGCCTCGACCTCGCGCTCCACACCACAGAAGCCCGTCAGCTCGTCGAGGCTGCGGTGGTAGTGCGCCGCTAGGTCGGGATGGAGCGCCGCGTTCGCCGTGACGCAGCGGCGCAGCCACCAGATCCGGTGCGCCCAGTCGTTGCCCTCGTTCGAGCCACCGATCCCCGCGCGCGCGCCGAGTGCTCCGCCACCGCTGTTGAAGTAGTCCTCGTTCGAGAGCCCTCCTGCATGAAACCACGGTGGGTCGTATCCGGCAGCGTACTGCATCTCCGGCAGGTCGCGAAGCCACAGCTCCTTCCACTGCCCCTCGTACACCAGGTCAGCGCTCTCGCGCAGGAGGAACGCCGAGACGGTGAACGTGTCCGTCGTCATCTCGCGGTCGAACGAGCGGCCTAGTCCAGGAATCGTCTCGCCCGCTTTCCACGACCGAGACGGGAAGCCGTGGAGTACCGGCGCGAGCACCTTGCGCTGACCGAAGAGGAAGCACGGCCAGAGCCCATACCCGTAGCTGCCGTCCGGTCCCATCGGCTCGGGTCCCCACTTGTCACGCGCCGCCTGCTCGACCTCCGGGGACATCCCACCGCGCGGCGACCCGACCACGCAGTCGTTTTCGGCATAGGCGAAGGCGTAGTCCACGGCCCCCGCATGACGAACGAAGGCGTCGTCCTCCACGAGCATGACCTCGTCCGCACTGCAGCAGTCAAGGAGTACCTGCGTGGCTTGTCCGTGTATCAGGCGCCCTGCCTGATGCGTGAAAACTCCGCCCGCGTCCTCGACCAGGCGTCGGTCGATCTCCAACACCGTCGCGTCCTTGCACCCGTTCACGAAGACCCGAAGCTCGTCGACCTCGTCCTTCCAGACCTCGGCGTGGTTCCGAAGCCAGTAGGCGAGGATGAACGGGTTGCCCGGTAGCTGGAGGAGTGCGGCTCGCACTAGCGCAGCAACCTATTGGCGACGAGCGCCTGTTGCGCCAGCCCGGAGTGGTCACGCGGGATGCTCTGCTTCCCTAGCCAGGTCGCGTACTCGTACATGCCGTCCTCGAAGGCAACTCGCGCCTTCCAGTCGAGCAGTAGCCGGGCTCTCGTCACGTCGGCGTAGCAGGCGCGGATGTCGCCGACCCGGAAGCCGTCGTACTCAGGACGAGGAACCGAGCCGTGCCCGAGCCCCACGGCTATCTGGTTAGCAACCGCGCTCACGGGGATCGGCACGCCCGTCCCCACGTTGATCGTCTGCCCTACAGCAGGCCCGTGAGGATCGGCATCCAGTGCGGCGACGATGGCATCGACTACATCAGAAACGTGTATGAAGTCACGCGCCTGCTTGCCGTCCTCGTAGATCCTGCACGGCTTGCCGTTGAGGATCCTGGAGGCGAAGATCGCCGCGACGCCGGTGTACGGGTTCGAGAGTGCCTGTCCCGGGCCGTAGATGTTGAAGAAGCGCAGCGCGATGGTCGGGATGCCGTAGACTCCCCCGACCGTGAGGCACAGCTCCTCGTGGTCGCGCTTCGTGATCGCGTAGACGGAGGATGGACGAAGCGGTGCGTCCTCCGGCGTGGGCGCGGGCACCGTCCACTCCCCGCAGGCAGGACACGGCACGCGCCAGACCCCCACAGAGAGCGCCTCTTCCGAGCGCGATCCGTACGTGATCCACTCGCAGGACGGGCACTCGCTGGCGCCCTCCCCGTAGATCGACATCGAGGAGGCGACGACCAGCTTCTGACAGTTGCCGACCTCGACAAGGTTCTCCAGGAAGCACGCGGTGGCGTAGGTGTTCTCTTTGACGTATCGAGCGATCTGATACATCGACTGTCCGACGCCCACGACGGCGGCGAGATGGACGATCTTGTCGCAGTCCCTCACGATCTCGCGGCAGTGCGATGAGCCAACGCTCTCGCGGTAGAGCCTCGCAGGAAGCTCGAAGCCTATCCCGTCGTGCACCTGTCGGTCGAACGAGTCGACCACAACCACGTCGTCGCCGCGAGCGTGCAGTCTGTAGACAAGTTCGGTGCCGACGAACCCGGCACCCCCGGTGACGAGTATCCGACTCATCGTCTGCTGTGCACCATCTTGTTCTTGCGCCAGTTGATCGCGATGGCCGCGTCCTCCATCGCAGGACGCCAGTACTTCTGGACGACCTTTTCGGCCTCGTACTCCCCCATAACCCACTCGTGCACGCTCGCTCGGCGCTTGAGCCTGTCGGCCTCCGGCTCCTCGTACGCCTCGACCAGCGCCTCCACGATCTGCTCGATGTCCGGGCGTCGCTGGAAGCTCTCGAAGACCGTCCAGACGGGCTGCTGTCCGTCGACCAGCCAGTTCCCCTCCGCCACGGGCGCTACCTCCGGCATCGAGCTGAAGTCGGTCGTGATCGCAGGCGTCCCGCAGGCCTGCGCCTCCATGATCGGACAGCCGAACCCCTCCCCCTGACTGGGGTTCAGGAGAACGTCGAAGATGCCCATGATCGACGCCACGGTCGAGTTCTTCATCCCGAGCGTCATGAGGTACGGGTCGGTGGTGATCGGCGTGATCTTGCACAGCTCGCAGAGCGCCGGGAGGTTCTCGCCGTCCGCCTCCTGCAGTCGGGTGTGCAGGTAAAGCACGGCGTCGCGTCCGACTCGCTCTCGGAACCTCGCGAATGCGAGGAACGCCTCGGAGAAGCACTTACGAGACGGCACGCCCTTGTTAGCCGCGACCATCCCGACCACGAAGGCGTCCTGCGGGATCCCTAGCTGCGCTCGAATGCGAGCGCGCCCCTCCTTGGTAGGGGGCTTGAACACGGTCGCGTCGAACCCGTGCGGAACGTACAGGGGCGTGTGCCCAGCGGCCTCTAACGACACGGCACCGAACCGCGACATCGCCACGGGGATGGCGCGAGACTCCTTCAGCCAGACGTCGGTGCGCGGCATCAGCGGCTCATGGTCGACAGGAGTCCAGGCGACCAGCGGGAGCCTGGAGCAGATGTCGGAGGAGAGCACCCACGGGTCGGTCAGAGTGACCACCATACCGCCCTCCCCGCGGAACCAGTGCTTCGCGTGCGCGCCCAGCACGTCGTTGCCGTACGGGTCGCGCCCGTTCGGGTAGACGACGTATCCCTGCCCGTTCGGCGCCATCCAGCCGATCTGCGACCCCTCCAGTCCGTAGAACGCCGAGAACGCGACCCTGAATCCCAGCCGCGTCGAGAAGAGCGGTGCGAACAGCCCCGACTGCGTCCCGTATCCCGTCCCTACCCACGGAGCGTTCGAGTGCCAGAGGACAGGTGTGGGGTGTAATTCGTCCTCGGGGACGTCGACTGCCTGCGGGAATGCGTCGTTGTCCCCGTCCTCGACGGACTCGCGCAGCGCGATCTCCTCCTCGGTGAGTGTCGGGGTACCCATTCCTCGATGGCGGAGGCGGGAGTCGAACCCGCGGTCTGGAGGTTATGGGCCTCCCGAGATACCGTTTCTCTACTCCGCTGCAGGTAAGGATAGCGTAGAACGAGGAGAGCCGCTTTCGCGGCTCTCCATCTCGACTGGATCCCCGATCCTAGTCGAAGTCGTAGTACAGCACCAGCGTGGAGTGGTCAC
>ERZ1292632.564-Hain-H43-01um-R2-564-length-40845-cov-5_pt1 | contig 34496 bp, 27 predicted proteins | sample MGYA00564407_ERZ1292632 | MGnify/ENA primary metagenome ERZ1292632 (study PRJEB36523, sample SAMEA6512637) | groundwater metagenome | collected 2019-01-08 | study: AquaDiva: Metagenomics assemblies of 32 groundwater samples | reverse complement strand
ACAACCAATGCTTCAGGCACGTTCAGTTTATCTGTTTCCGACTATGGTTCGTATGAAATTGGCGCGTTCAAAGATGGCATGCCGCCTTCGTTTAAGCAGGTTGAAGTAAGAACTGATGGAAGCGATGCCGGAACTGATCCGGACATATATATAGACGGAAAACAAGTCACAGGTGCCAATCCTTTGATTCTGACATTAAAGAAAGCCAGTTATACAATTTCTGGAAAAGTTTTGGATTCAAACAGCAACGCAATTGCTTCTGCTCCGGTTTTTGCAATAAATTCTTCTGGGAATTCGGCTTTCGGCCAGACAGCGTCCGATGGCAGTTACTCCATATATGTTGACGCCGGAACATGGACTGTAAAGGCGGAATTGCCACCAAGCAAGTCTGGTGATACTTGCGGGTCGTTTAGCACAACAGTCACAGTAACAACCGAAAGCCAGTCAAGCCAAAATATTACACCTTCTTCAGCGACTTGTTACACTTTAAGCGGAAGCGTGACAGTTGGTTCCACCAACCTCGCGAACTCTCCATTGTTTATAGAAGAATGGGACTCTGCGAATAGTAGACCTGTTGCTGGCGGTATTAAACGAGGCACAGTTACAGATAGTAACGGCGCTTATTCAGTAAAAGTTTTAGGCAGTAAAACATATAGGATAGGCACGTTAAATTCAACTTACGGAGAATTGAGCGCGACCAAGGCCGTGGCAACGGCTGATGCAACACAAAATATTACAGTTTCTACCACAAGCACCATTAATTTTGTTTTCACCGGTGGGACATCTGGCATGAATGCTTTTGTTGAGTTAAAAAATGAAAGCGATAAAACAAAACGTGTTACCAAGCAGGTAACAGGGCTTAACTCAACGGCCTCTCTAACGGTAGAATCAGGAATTACATACAATTATTTTATTGATGTATTTGGTGTTGGTAAATTTACAGGTTCGGTTGCGGCTGGCGCCACCAGCACTGTGAATTTGGGAGTGTCAACAAATCAATTTGTGACTGTGACAGGAACAATTTATAGCAGTGAGTCCACATCAACTGTGTTGGCTGGAGCGCTTGTAACATTTACAAACACAAGCACCGGAGTAGTGGAGACTGCTTCTGCTAATGCTAGTGGCACATATAGTGTAAATATTAAATCAGGCACATATGCAGTATCAACAGACATCGCTAATTATGTGCCTGGAGAAGCTAGCCAGACAGCTACATTTTCCACAACAACTGTTGCCTATGATTTTGGCGGTTCTAGTCCGGATCAAAGCGCGCTTATCCCAACCAACAGAACCATAGAAGGATATGTAAGCAGTTCTTCTGGCGGAACCATTACAGATGGCTATGCTTGGGCTACGAACGCCTCTGGCACAGTAGTAACAGCCGCTATTGATTCAACAGGCCATTATTCTTTACCAGTAACAGATGGAACTTGGACCGTTGAAGCGGTTGGCCCCAGTTCAGCGGAAACAATAAAAACAGGCACTGTTACAGTTTCTGGGTCAAATTCAACAGGTAACAATTTCAGCTTGACCAGCGATAGCACTAGAGTTCCAACATCAACCAGCGGCGTAATCTCATCTGATTCAGGCGGGTTGATCAACGATTCTTCCGCTTCAGGAATTAAACTTAGCGCCGGAGAAGGAGTGCTTCAGACAACATCTGGCGATGTTACAATAAATCTGGAAAAGACATATACTGCGCCAGATACTAGTGGTTTTGATGCTTTGTCTAATGCAACATTTCAAATTACCGCTACTGGCGACTCTTCAATCAAAGACCTCACAGGCAATGCAGAAATTCAGATTGACTATTCAAGTATGGTTAGTCAGGTACCATCTGGCGTTTCCGAAAGTGATCTAAAACTGATGTATTATTCATCTGAAAAAGGAGATTATGTTCCTGTGGAGGGCGGTTTCACGGTTGACGCGACAAATAATACGATTACAGGCCAAGTGGACCACTTCACGGATTTCGTCATCGCATACGTGCCACCGGTAGTCGCTGCACCAGCCGCAGCCGCTGCCGCTGCCAGCCCAGCTGTTTCATACGGCATACCAGTGCCTGTTTCTGTCAAACAAACCAACACAGAGCCGATTAAGTTGCCGGTTGAACTTGTGGTAACTCCGGTTGAAACTACAAAACCGGCCATAATTGAAGCAGTCGTGAGCAATCTGGCGTCTTCGGTTGAAATAACTAAAGTCGCCACGGCTTCATATCAGCCAGGTTCAACTTTGAAATTTGTTTATCAGTATCAAAATGAAACTAAGTCATCATTGAAAGTAAGAATCGTGCGGCAATTATTAGACAGTAAAGGCAAAGAGGTCGCAAAATCAACTGCCACAAGAGTTCTTAAGCCAGGTAAAGTATTTAAGGCAAGCATTAAGGATGTGTTGAGCAAGAAGTTGCAACCCGGCAAATATACTGAAAGAGTGCGAGTCTACAACGTTGCCACAAACAAACTAATTGACGAAAATAGTTTCAAGATAATGATTGAAAAACTCAAAGTAAAAAAGTTTATTCTCGGGCGCGTTCTTCAGCCCGGCGCAAATGTTGATTTTGTTTCTTCCTATCTTGCCGCAGTTAAGACAATTGTTGGTTTGCCGGCAAATTTTAAGATGAAGTATTTTTACCTAAATAATAATGGAAAGGCTCATACTGTAAAAATGGTGCGAGAGCTTGTAAACGGCAAGGGGAAAGTAATAAATTCCAGCAGTGGCAAGTTGACAATGGCAGTCGGTGAGAGAAAAGACGCGATATTTACGCAACCGGTGCCAGCCAGCTTGGCGGTAGGGAATTATTTGGTAAGAATCAGAGTTTATGACTGGGACACCAAGGAATTGCTTGGAGAAAATGGATTGGAGTTTAAGATTGAAATGCGATAGATTTTTAGTCAAAGAACGGCCTCATGAATCGGGGTCGTTTTTTGTGTTTATCCACAGGGCGTGTATCTCGGTTTGCTAAAACATGCTACACTATGTTTGGAGTTTGTTTAAATTAAATTTTAAATTATGAGAAAAATACGGGTCGGCCTTTTGGGCTTGGGAATTTTAGGCTTAATGTTGTTAGGCGTATTTGTGTTATTAAAAGTGGATTATACTAGCGCGGCATCAGCTGAGCCAACTACCACTTCTACCAGTAATATAGCCGTAACTTCCATACGATACAATTGGGTAAAGGGGGCTGGAGGAGATGAAATGTATTTTGTGGTGAATCAATCTACGGATGGAATAACATTTACTCTCGTTACTTCTACAATTCCTTCAACCACAGTCAATTATACTTTTACTGGTTTAGCTACTAATACCCCGTATTGGTTCGCGGTCGCTTCTGTCAGCTCTACTCCTGTAGCGACTTCAACTTTTGCCACTTCTTCAAGAGTGTATACCCTAGCCGCCACAAGTAGCGCGCCGACAGCGGGGACACCAACCGCCTCTACTATACCATTAACTATAAATGATTTGAGCGGGAATCCTTCTACTACTCAATACGCAATTTTTGATAATGGAAACCCGTTTTATTATTACAATGCAAGTGGTGTTGCTACCACTTCTCCTGTTTGGCAAACGACATCAACCTGGGGCGCAAATTTTCCAATCACTGGTCTCACGGCAAATGCAGAGTATAATTTTATGGTAATTGCCAGAAACGGAGATGGCACAGCCGCAGCCACATCTACTAGCACAGGAGATGTACAAACTGCAGCCAATGCTCCATCGTCCGTCTCGGTATCGTCGGCGGCGAATAGTCTATCTTTAAGTTGGACAGGCGATGCCACTGGTTACTACGCAGAAGACATAACAGCCGGAACAAATTCGGGGTGGATTACAGGCACGTCTTTTGGTACTGGCAGTATAAACTGCGGCACTTCTCATAGTTTCCGTGTAAAGGGGAGAAATCTTTTTAGTGTTGAAACCGATTGGGCTGCCGCCAGCGGCAGTACCAATGCATGCGGGACAGCTATTCCTGTAGGTGGTGGCGGATCCGTTATTCCGACAGCTCCGGTCACCCCTCCTGCGCCCTCAACCGCTCAAGAACTGGCAACAGCAGCTGGATGCCCAACTTTGGGTTCAGGTGACATGGTAAAAGTAACAGGAAAACCAGCTATTTATTCTGTAAATAAAGATCTAAAGATTTTGTATTTCCCTTCAGGTGATGAGTTTAAGAGCTGGAATTCTGTCGAAACTTATGGCGGCTACAAATCAATTACCCAGGCCTGCTTTGATGCATTGCCAGTGCCATCAACTTATCCCGGAGCTGTGAATTTCCGTCCAGGATCGTATGTTGTTAAAAGACCGTCTTCTGACCAGCTATATGTGGTTCAGCCGGGGAATACGCTGGCAAAAATATCCGCCGCGGATGCTGTGGCGCTTTATGGGGCAGCCTATAAAGTAATGACAGTCGCCGATCCTTTCTGGCCGCATTATGTGAACAGGGGCCCAGATGTTGTGGCTAGATCACACCAGGGAATGTTGGTGTCAAAAGACAGCAAAACATGGTATGTGGATGCTGGCGATGTCTTACGGGAAGTTACTCCGGCGGGCATGACAGCAAATAGATTTAAATCAGCTTTTGTTAGAGCTTTGCAGGATTCATCACCCACCGCGTTCACCACAGGAGCGCTTATTGATGCCATGATCCCGTCTCTGACCGACAGAACACAGTAATTTAGGACTCAAACTACCAAACACCCGGCCATTGCGCCGGGTGTTGTTGTTTGGTATACTCTTTATGTATTTATGGCGATTAAATTAATTGTTCACAGACAAAGAGTCGGCCCCATCCTCGGTCGCCATCCATGGGTATTTTCAGGCGCGCTTAAGCAAATTCCCGAAGGGCTAAAAAATGGCGAGGCCGTGATTTTAACAGACGAAGAAGGCGGGTTTTTGGCCCAAGGATATTTTAATTCTTATTCGCAAATCGCGGTGCGTCTTTGGAGCTGGGATGAAAATGAAATTATTGGTGAGAAATTTTTTGAGAAAAAAATAAAACATGCGTACGAAATACGGAAAAAATTAGTGGAAAATAAAGGCACGGATTCTTATCGTTTGGTTCATAGCGAAAATGATTTATTGCCCGGTTTAATTGTGGATAAATACGCGGATTATTTGGTCGTGCAATTTCATACTCCGGGAATGGAAAAATGGAAAAAAGAAATCATGAGCGCTTTGGTAAAAGTTTTAAAGCCAAAGGGGATTTACGAACGATCCGATGTGCGTGATCGCCGACGTTCATCTATTGTCATTCCGAGTGAGCAAAGCGACGAGGAATCTCTGTCGGGTGTATTGTACGGCAAAATTCCTGAACGCATAAAAATCACCGAAAATGGCTATAAATTTTGGGTGGATGTTATTGGTGGTCAGAAAACCGGATTTTTTTTGGATCAGCGCGACAAACGAAATGCTTTGCAAAAATATTGCGCAGGCAAATCAATCTTAAATTGTTTCTCATACACCGGCGGGTTTAGCGTTTACGCTTTGGGCGCCGGCGCAAAGCATGTTGTCAGCGTTGATTCGTCCGAAAGCGCGCTTGAACTTGCGACAGAAAATGTAAAGCTAAATAAATTGGATTTAAAAAAATGCGAATTTGTTTGCGCGGATGTAAAGCGGTATTTACAAAATGTCATCCTGAACTCGTTTCAGGATCCCGTCGATAATCAAGAGATGCCGAAACAAGTTCGGCATGACACTAAAAAGTTTGACATCATCATTTTGGATCCACCCGCCTTTGTCAAAGATCGCCACAAAGTTCACGAGGGATTGATGGGTTATAAAAAAATAAACGAGGCGGCTTTACGCGCGTTAAATCCGGGCGGTATTCTCGTTTCCGCTTCTTGTTCGGCCCATGTTACGCTTTCGGATTTTAGATATATGTTATCCGAATCAGCCGGCCGCGCCCGCAGAACTTTGCAGATTTTGGAGACATTCACGCACGGCATAGATCATCCGGAATTAGTGGCTTTTACCGAAGGGGAATACCTGAAATGTATATTTGCCAAAGTTGTTTAAAAAAGCTATAATTTAAGCATAATTTTCTTTAATTTTTTTTATTAATTCTATGAATTTAGCAATCAATGGCTTCGGCCGCATTGGTCGACAAGCTTTTAAGGTCGCTCTAACTAAAAAAGATATAAAAATTGTCGCCATCAACGATCTCACCGACACCAAGACCTTGGCGCATTTATTAAAATACGACACGGCTTATGGGCATTATGACGTTCCGGTTAGTTTTGACGAAAAAAATTTAATCGTAAAAAATAAAAAGATTCCGGTATTCGCGGAAAAAGATCCTACACAATTGCCGTGGGGAAAATTAAAAGTTGATGTGGTTTTGGAATGCACGGGCAGGTTTACAAAAAAAGAGGACGCGGAGATGCATATTAAAGCCGGCGCGAGAAAAGTAATAATCAGCGCTCCGGCCAAGGGCGCGGAAGTGCCGACTTATGTGCGCGGGGTAAATTGCGGAAAGGTTGGCAAAGAAAAATCTTTGGTTATAAACAACGCCTCTTGCACCACCAATTGCATCGCGCCGGTGATGGCGGTTTTGCAGGAAAAATTTGGCATTGCCAAGGCCTTTATGAGCACAACACACGGTTATACGGCAGACCAAAATTTGCAGGATGGCCCGCACAAGGACTTGCGCCGAGCCAGAGCCGCGGCGGAAAATATCGTGCCAACCAGCACTGGCGCGGCCAAAGCAGTAGGCGAAGCAATGCCATCTGTTCAGGGAATTTTTGACGGAGTGGCTTTTAGAGTGCCAGTGCCAACATGTTCGCTTTCCGATATTACCGCGGTGTTAAAAAAAGATGTAACAAAAGAAGAAATAAATAAGGCCTTGGTGGAGGCGTCAAAAACCGATCGCTTTGCCGGAATACTTGCCACTACTACCGAACCGCTCGTGTCATCGGATTTTGTCGGCAATAGTTATTCTTCAATTGTGGATTTAGCGTTAACGAATGTGGTTGGAGGAAATTTGGTAAAAGTTATCGCTTGGTACGACAACGAAGTGGGCTATGCCCATCGTTTGGTGGAGTTGGCGGAGTTGTATAGTTAATATTTTATGTCAGAAAAATCAACATTTCAACCCGATCGGCAGGAAGGGAGAATTATCAAATTTCCCGATCATCGGCCCGAGTTGCCTGATGTAGAAATAAAAGCTGTTCAAGCTGACTTGTCTAAAATTGGTAAGCGAATTTTTGATTTGGAAGAAGAGTTGGCGATTTTCAACGATGTTTTGAAGAGCGCCGGGAAAGAACCGGCAAAGCTAAAATGGCTAAAAAAACTTTCTTTACGTTTAAGCAAGAAAGAGCGCGCCCTGTTTCAGGCCAGACAAAAAGCCGAGCAAGTAACTAGTGATGATATTAAAGAAGACCGCAAATTGATAACAGAACAGTTTGAAAAATTAAATAATCAATATGAAGAGATCAAATCCAAACTCGGTCCGGAATATGCGGCAGAAGCGGATAAGATGCTTAATGAAATAAGGGCGATGAGAAAAGAGTTGGGCCGCACCACGCTTGAGAAAAGTTTTCCCCCCCCGGAATACGTAGAGGCGCTGTCAGAAGTATTCAAAGGCGAAGAGCTAGATAGGGTGGTTATGCCCGAACCGGGAGAATTAACAGATGAATATTTCGCTCAGATGTATCCGAAAACCCAAAAAGCCGAAGACAAAGATCGCGGCCTTGTCTCATACCGTCCCAGATGGTGGAATGATGCCGCAAACAAAGATGTGGTCGGATCGGACAAAGAAACCTGGGGCCAGGTCTACACACGATCCTTGAAAGCAGAAGCCGAACGTTTTGGAGGTAAAATTATTATTACCGAATCCATCCAAAAACCAAATTACAAAGACGGTTCTCAGCAGTATGGAACAGTAGAAGGAAACGACGCCGCAAAAGACCCATTACTGCCCATTATTCAGAAGGTATTTGGAAAAAAGGCGAATCATTTTAATTTAAACTGGGATAAAATAACCACCAAACTTATTCCCAATGTCAAAAAAAGTATTCAAGACGCCTTTGCCGGTAAACACCTGTCTGTTCCAAATTTCGAAGTAATCCTCACACCGGCGCTGGTAAGCAACTGGCAAATGACCAAACAACGGCCAAAAAACAGCCAAACCAATACTTCTGAATTGACGTCAACCATATTACTCAAACAAGACGGAACCGATAGCGGCAACCGTTTGGTGGTCGGCGGCTCGTGGAGCGGCGGGGCCGGTTGCATGGGTGGCGATTATCGGGGGCATCGTTGGGGTCGCAGGGGGTTCCGTCTCTCGGTCGTGTTTAAAAATGACTGATGTTTTGACGCTGGTTTTTATTATTTTTTACTTTTACTTTTAATCGCGAACGGACAGAGATTTATCCATCGGGGTATCTACAACCTCGCGATGCTTAGAATGACAAATATATGAGAACACTTTCAACCGAAACAGTTTTTAAGGCGGCAACATGAATATGTCCGAAATACAAACCATCACTGAAAAAATTTCTCTCCCTGAATTAAAAAAAGTCGCTGAAGAACGATTTGGCGATATGGTGAAGTGTGTGGTAGATCTAGAAAAGGGTATAATGGCCATTGGCGGCGAAATGCATGCTGACGAGGAAGCGTTGTTGTTGGAAAATGGCTCAAAGCAGGAAAATCTATGGGGAATAAATTTGTATCCTGATAATAAGGATGGTGATTTTATGGAATTTGATTCTATGATAAATATTCGTCCCGGACAAGGCAATCGGTCGCGCGGAGTGGAAGACGAGGCAACCCGTAATAAAATTTTGGAAGTTGTAAATAAACTTGTTGGGTAGTATGGCAGATTTTATTCATCAAAATTTAGCGCAAGGAAAATGGTTTACCATGTCTTTAAGCGAACAGCTTGGGAATGTGGGGAGCGAAGTGGGTCGCGCCACCAAATGGCAAAGACAAGGTAATGTGGTGTCACGCGATAAGGCCTTAGACCGCGCTTTTGATCTTTTGGATATGACCATTGCGGATACGCGCAGAAAAAAATCGTTAAAGGAATTGTGTCGCTCGCGCGAGGTTTTGGCCGATGTTTTTTATGGTAATAATCAATACAATGACTCGCCGGAAGCAATGGAAAAATATTTTTATCAATACGCCCTAGCGGCGAGAAAAGGTAAATAATATATGAATCGCATACTTATAACCGAAACAATAAACAAGGCAGGGCAGGGGGTTTTGCTAAAGGGCTGGGTGAATGCCCATATATGAATTATGCATTTATTGATAGTCAAAATTTGAATCTTGGCATACAAAGTTTGGGCTGGGATCTTGATTTTCAAAGATTTAGAGTATACTTAAAAGATAAATATAAAGTTGACATCGCCTATCTGTTTATCGGGTATATACCCCAGAATCAAGATTTATATGATAGTTTACAAAAGGCGGGTTATGTTTTAAAATTCAAACCGGTATTGCCAAATAAAGACGGGAAACACAAGGGGAATATAGACGCGGATTTGGTTTTGCAAAGCGTAGTTGATTATTATGAAAATCATTTTGATAAGGCCGTGATTATAACAAGTGATGGCGATTTTTATAGCTTAGTTAATTTTCTATATCAGCGCGGCAAACTTGAATTAGTTATGAGCCCACACAAAGATACTTGTTCAACTTTGCTGAAGAAAACCGCCCGCGAAAAGATTGTGTTTATGGATAATTTAAGACGCAAATTGGAGTATAAAAGAAAAAACACCGCTTAAGGACGAACCGTTAAGAGGTGCTTTTCAATATGAATTCTAAATATAGAATACAGCATAATTAAATATTTGTCAAGTGTATAAGTGTATGCGAATTCTTACAACCGAAACAATAAACAAGGCAGGGCAGGAGGTTTTGTTAAAGGGATGGGTGAATGCCCGACGCAATATGGGCAAGATTATGTTTTTGGATTTGCGCGATCGCTCCGGCATCGTGCAAGTGGTGGGCGTGCCAAGCGAAATGGATGAAAAATCCGTGGAGGACTTTAAGCGGGCGCGGCTGGAATATTGCGTGGAAATAAGAGGCGTTGTTCAAGAGCGCGGAGCCAAACAAAGAAATCCGGATATGCCCACCGGCAATGTGGAATTGCTGGCTAAATCCATAAAAATTCTAAATGAATCCGAGGCCATGCCGTTTGACGTGAGCGAGGATACAAAAAATATCAACGAAGAAATGCGCCTCAAATACAGATATTTGGATTTGCGCAGCGAACGCATGCAAAAAAATATTCGTTTGCGCGATAAAATAATTACTTTTTTTAGAGAATACATGCATAAGAACGACTTTGTTGAAATCGAGACACCGATTCTAATGAAAGGAACTCCGGAAGGTTCTCGCGAATATATAGTTCCATCTCGTTTGCACGCCGGTGATTTTTATGTTCTTCCTCAATCGCCCCAGCAATTCAAACAGCTCTGCATGGTGGCTGGTTTTGAAAGATACTTTCAGGTTGCGCGATGTTTCCGCGATGAAGATCAGCGCGGCGATCGCCAGCCGGAGTTCACGCAATTGGATTTTGAAATGTCTTTTGTCACGCAAGAGGATGTTTTGCAATATACCGAAGCGATGTTTATTGAATTGGTTGCAAAATTATTTCCTGAAAAAAAGATTTCCTCCACCCCATTCCCAAGATTAAGCTACACGGAATGTATGGAAAAATTTGGTAATGATAAACCCGACATGCGAAAGGATAAAAACGATCCGAATGAGTTGGCCTTTGCCTGGATTTTAGATTTTCCAATGTTTGAAAAGGATGGAGAAGGAAATATTGCCGCCAAGCATCACCCATTTTGTTCTATCAAAGAAGAGGACAAAGAGAAATTTATGCGCGGCGAAGATTTGATGTCCATTCGCGCCAATGCGTACGACCTGGTGCTAAACGGGTATGAGTTGTCTTCTGGCAGTATTCGTATTCATGAACGAGAATTGCAGAAACGCATCTTTGATTTACTGCAAATAAGCGAACAGGAACAAAGCAATCGTTTTGGTCATATGCTTGAAGCGTTCACATTCGGCGCGCCTCCGCATGGAGGATTTGCGCCCGGTATTGACAGAATCGCAATGTTGCTTGCAAACGAACCGAATATCCGCGAGGTGATTGCGTTCCCTAAAACAGGCGATGCCCGCGACTTGATGATGAACGCGCCTTCACCGCTTCCGGAGCAGTCGTTAAAAGATGTGCATATTCGACTTGAGTGAGAGAAATAATCAAATATGTTTGATTGTTTCCGAGCGAATGAGAGTATATGCAGTGTAGCCCATATATAAAATTAGCAAAAGAATAATTATGTTGTCCCAACTTCAGCAGTACATAATCATGAAATGCTGGGGAGGGCAAAAAACTGACCGCAGAATTTTTGCCGATTTTTACAATGACAAAAAAATCAAAGAAACATTGAAAACAAAAATAATTACCAAAAGTATTGAACGTCTGATAGATAAGGGGGCGATACTGGGTTACGGCGTGCGTACCCCGAAAAAATGGTTTATCAAAGAAGTAAAATTAACAAAACTTGGGCGCAAAATTTGGCAGAAATGGCAGAGTAGAAGGCAGAAAAAGCTGTTATAAATATGACAGAATTAAAACTTGAAAAATTTGAAGGCCCGCTTGATCTTCTGCTACAATTGATTGATCAGGAAAAGCTGAGCATCAGCGAGATCGCCCTGTCAAAAGTTACAGAGCAGTTTTTTTCTTATTTGGACAGGCTTGAGAAGAACCGTCCTGAACAGTTAGCGGATTTTCTAATGATTGCGGCGCGTTTGATCTTTTTAAAATCGTATAGTTTGTTACAATACGCGATGCCGGAAGAAGAAGATTCTGGACCGAGTTTGGCGGATCAGTTGAAATTGTACAGGCAATATGTTGAGGCGAGCAAAAAAATAAATGTTTTATGGAATGCGGGCAAAATAGCTTATGGCAGAATTGAGCCTCCGGTAAAAATTAAAGAATTTGTTCTGCCAATAAACGCGCGAGCGGAAAATTTACGAAGCATGATTGAGGCGCTGTTGCGCAGATTAAAACCGATTGATCCGCTTCCAAAAGTCACGATTGATCATTCAATTTCAATAAAACAAAAACTTGATTCATTCCGGGATTTATTAAAAAGGTCAAAGAAATTTAATTTTATGGAATTATTAGAGGGCGCAAAAAATAAAACGGAAGTGATTGTGAGTTTTTTGGCGCTGTTAGAACTCGCGAAAGAAAAAACAATCAGGATTAAGCAAATAAATTCTTTCGAAGACATGGTTGTTATAAAAATATAAAGCGCCGCGTTTCAAAGGACGTTACGCGGCATGATTTCGTTAAATCATATGTCTGTGATTTCAAAACTTGAATCAATTTTATTTGTCGCCTCAAAGCCGCTGTTTTTTAAAAAAATCGTTGGCGTATTGAGAGCGCCTGAAAATGACGTGAAGGCGGCTCTTGAAGATTTAAAATTGAAATACAATCACCAAGATTCCGGGATTATTTTGTTGGAGAACGGCGCGGAGTGGCAAATGGTCGCGAGCCCGGACAATAAAGAAGCCGCGGAGAATTTTTTGAAGGCCGAAGTTTCTGGAGAATTAACGCGCCCACAGTTGGAAACTTTGACTGTAATTTCATACTGCGGACCGATAACAAAGCCGGAGTTAGAGCAAATTCGCGGAGTTAATTGCGGTTTGATAATAAGGAATTTATTGTTGAGAGGATTGGTAAAAGAAAAGGAAGACGAGGCGAGTTTATTACCGACCTACGAAGTAACGATGGATTATTTGAGGCATTTGGGATTAAATACTTTGCGAGAGCTGCCGAATTACGACGAGCTTCATAAGCATCCATTTATAGAAACTGCCAAAATCGGAACGCAGGGTAACTTATAGTATGAGAGAGAAATTATTTGATTTTATTTTTTCGTTTGGGATGATGCTGGCAGGGGTACTGCTTTTGTTTTTAAGTCCAATTTCGTTCAATGCAAAAAAAGAATTCAGAGGGATTTTTCCGGCAAGCGGGGCGAGGGCTGAAATTGGCGGTGACTTGTCTTTAATTTTTCCGCCAAGCAAACCGGCCGTTCCATTTTTAAAGAGCGGAAATATTTCCGCGCCGCCAAATTTATCGGCAATTTCCGCGATTGCAATTGACGGCAATACCAAGTCAATTTTATTTGAAAAAAACATTAATGAAGTAAGGTCTCTTGCGAGCATAACAAAATTAATGACCGCGATGGCGCTTCTGGATTTGCCGATTGACTGGTCATCAACAGCTAAAGTTGGAGAATCTGATTTCGACGGCAGTGATCACCATATTAATGTTGGCGAAGTTTATTCCTTGAATGATTTATGGCATATCGCTTTGGTAGGCTCGTCAAATACAGCCATGAATCTTTTGGTCAGATCATCCGGGTTGTCCGAGGAGCATTTTGTTGAACTGATGAATCGAAAAGCAAAGGAACTACGTTTGTTTTCAGCCCGCTTTTCGGAACCGACCGGATTGTCAGCGAAGAATATGGCAAACGCCATTGATGCCGCGAAGTTATTAAGGGATGCCTTAAGATTTGATAAAATTTTTACGACCCTGCAGATAGGCGAGTATTTTGCGAAACCGATCGGAACCAGCAAGTCAAAACAAGTGTGGAGCACAAACTGGCTATTGACCAATTGGGTTCCGAATAATTTTAAAGTTGAAGATATAGCCGGTAAAACAGGTTTTATAAATGATTCTAAATATAATTTTGCGGTCAGTTTGACTAACAAAGATAAGCGTCAAATTATAGTCGTTGTAATGGGGGCGAATAGCAACGAAGAGCGATTTAGTGAAGCGCGCGATGTAGCGGAGTGGGCATTTGAGAATTACATTTGGCCTGATAAAAATATTTAAATTGTTCGCCGGTTGATTTTGTGGTACAATATTAGAGTAATAATTTTTTGTGTTAGAATTATCACGCGCTAAAAATTTACATGGAAAGACCGTGCTGGTAAGGGCGGATTTTAATGTCCCAATAAAAAATTTAAAAGTTGTTGAAAATTTTAAGATTAAAAAAACATTGCCAACCTTAAATTATTTGCTCGATCACGGCGTAAAACAGATAATTATTGTCAGCCACTTGGGGAGGCCCAATGGTGTTGAAAGAAAATTAAGTCTCGCGCCTGTGGCAAAGGAACTCGCGAAGCTCTTGCATAAAACAGTCGGTTTGGCGTTTTTAGAAGATAAAAAAACAGGCCGTGTTACTTTACTGGAGAACATTCGTTTTATTAAAGGGGAGGAGCGAAACGAGGCGAGTTTGGCAAAAAAATTGGCTGAAATGGCGGATATTTTTGTGCTTGATGGTTTTGCCGTGGCGCATCGGGACGCCGCGTCAGTTACAGGTGTCTCAAAATATCTTCCTTCATACGCGGGTTTGCTTTTGGAGGAAGAATTAAATGGGCTTAAAAAAATAATGGAAAAACCGAAAAGGCCCATGGTGGCTATAATTGGCGGCGCCAAGATTGAAACTAAAATTTCTGTCATTAATAGTTTCTTAAAGATTGCCGATCATATTTTGGTTGGTGGCGCGATGTTTAATACAATTCTTTGGGCGCGTGGATTGAAAGTCGGCGATTCGTTGGTAGATAAAAATTTTAAGAAGGAAGCGATCGTGTTGTTAAAAAATAAGAAAATAATTTTGCCTGTTGATGTGATTGTTGGAGACGCGAAGGGCAAAAAGGCGATGGCGGTGGATGTTGATAAAAATTTTTCAATAAAAAAAGGCGATGGGATTTATGATATTGGGCCCAAGACAATCAGATTATTTTCAAAATTTATAAAAAAAGCCAAGACAATCGTTTGGAACGGCGCCATGGGGCGCTTTGAGGAGAAAACATATAGGTTTGGCACATTTTCAATGGCCCATCTAGTTGCGAGTAGATCAAAAGGCAGGGCATATGGGGTTTGCGGAGGCGGAGAAACCGTCGAGGTTTTGCAAAATTTGGGTTTAATGGGACAAGTGGATCTTGTTTCCACCGGTGGGGGAGCCATGATAGAATTTCTTAGTGGCAAAAAACTGCCCGGTTTAAAAGCTTTAAAAATTTATTTACGAAATGAGTGAGCGAAGTAGCCAGTGAAATATTTTTAGATCGCTTGCGAGCTACAAAATATTGAACTGGATATTTCCGAGCGAATGAGTAAATACAGGTGGTATACCTCGGAGCTTACTCCGATGAACCTTTATTAATTATAACTGAAACGCGATTGTCACGGTCGTAGTTTCATTGGAGGCTTATTTATGACAACAGCGCAAGGCAATAAAGAATGCTGGCATCCGTGTCGGTTTGGCAAAAAAATACTTTTAACTCTTTTGGGAGTGTTGCTTGTGTATTCTGTTTTTTATGTCGGCACTTTGATCCGGAATAATATTAAAAAATATGACTTTATTGGAAGGGCTGATAAGTTGGAAAGAACTATAACTGTGAACGGGTTTGGAAAAGTTGTCGGCAACAATGATATCGCGGTCACGACAATCGGACATTCAAATACGGACAAAGATGTTGCCAAGGCCCAGGTTGATAACAAAAAAGTTATGGATAAAGTTGAGGCCGATTTGAAAGCAATGGGGATTGAAGATAAAGATTTACAAACAAATTACAGCATTTTTCCGGATTATAATTATACGCAGGATAAGGGGCAGGAGCTGAAAGGGTACCGTGTCACGAATACATTAACAATAAAAATTAGAGACCTTAAAAAAATAAGCGATGTATTGGGTTTAGCTGGAAAATACGGGGCGACCGAAGTTTCTGGTTTGAGCTTCACCATTGATGATCCGGAAAATCTTAAATTAGAAGCTCGCGATAAGGCTCTTGCCGACGCAAAAGTAAAGGCAAGAAAATTGGCTGATTCACTCGGTGTGCGTTTAGTCGCGCTTGTTTCATATAATGAGTATGAAGGTAGCGTGCCTGATTATTATTCTATGCGCATGAGCATGGGCGCAGAAGGCGGTGGCGGAGGCCCGGCCTATGTTTCTGGAGGAAGCAAGGATGTTACGGTAAATGTGAATGTGACCTACGAAATATTATCAAGATAAAACTAAAAAAGCCCGCAAAAAAGCGGGCTTTTTTAATAATTCCAAATATGATATAATAAGCTGGCTTTTTTAACATACAAAACGATGTAATTTCACCTACTCATTTCAATTATATAGTTTCACATATAATCTCATTCGTTCGGAAATATTTTAGCAAGCTAAATATTTCGCTCACTCATTTCGCTTATGAAAATCAAAACGATTATTGCAAGGGAGGTGTTGGATTCGCGCGGAAATCCGACAGTTGAGGCAAAAGTATCGCTTGAAAACGGCGCGACTGGCGTGGCTAAAGTTCCCTCCGGTGCTTCAACAGGGAGCCACGAGGCGCTTGAGTTAAGGGATGGGGGCAAGAGGTTTGGAGGCAAGGGTGTTTTGAAAGCGGTAAAGAATGTGAATTCAATTATATCAAAAAAGCTTGTCGGTTTTGACATTGAAAAAATGAGGGAGCTGGACAATAAAATGCTCGTTTTGGACGGGACAAAAAATAAATCTCAGCTTGGTGCGAACGCGATTTTGGCGGTTTCTCTAGCCTGCGCCCGCGCCGGAGCGGAAGCGGCCAAAATTCCTTTATATAGGCATATACGAAAAGTTTATGGGATTAAAGAAAGCGGTTTTCGCATGCCGATTCCTACAATGAATATTTTAAATGGCGGGCGGCACGCGGATAACGGCCTTTCAATTCAGGAGTTTATGATAATACCGCGCCACAAATTGTTGCGTGAGCGGGTGCGCATGGGTTCACAGATTTTTCACGCTTTGGCCGGATTGCTTAGCCAAAAAGGTTATGCCACTTCGGTCGGAGATGAGGGCGGATTCGCGCCGGAACTATTAAATAATGAGCGCGCTTTACAGTTGATAATGGAAGCTATAAAAAATGCCGGCTGGGAGCCCGGCAAGCATGTTTTTTTGGGCCTGGATGTCGCATCGTCTGAATTTTTTAGCCATGGCAAATATTATTTTGTAAATAAAAAACAGGCATGGGATGCGTTAAAAATGATTTCTAATTTAAAATCATGGATAAAAAAATATCCGCTTATTTCTATTGAAGACGCGCTTAGTGAGGACGATTGGGAGCATTGGAAAATTTTAACAAAGGAAATTGGCACATCGGTTGCCTTGGTTGGCGATGATTTGTTTGTGACAAACGTGGAGCGGTTATCCCGAGGGATAAAAGAAGGGGTGGGAAATGCGATATTAATCAAACTAAATCAAATCGGCACTCTTTCAGAAACAATAGACGCAATTATGCTGGCAAAGAAAAATCATTTCCAAACAAGCATTTCTCATCGAAGCGGAGAAACATCGGACACATTCATTGCCGATCTCGCCGTAGCGGTAAATTCGGAATACATAAAGACCGGTTCGCTATCTCGTTCCGAGCGCGTTGAAAAATACAATAGATTAATGGAAATTGAAATGGAGCTTGGTTTTTAATACCAAAGGACGCGGTTAATTTTATTTTTATGCAAAAATTTAATACAACCCTTTTGGCAATATTAGACGGATGGGGAATAGCCGAAGCAGGAGAAGGCAACCCTATTTCAGAAAAGACGGCGCCTAATTATTTTTCTTTGTTGAAAAAATATCCAAACACGAAGTTGGCCGCTAGCGGAGAAGATGTTGGATTGTTTAAAGGACAAGAAGGCAACAGCGAGGCAGGCCATCTTAATTTAGGAGCTGGCAGAGTCGTAAAGCAGGACGCGGCTTATATTTCTGACGCAATAAAAGACGGAACATTTTTCAAAAACAACGCATTTTTTCAAGCCTTGCATCATGTAAAAAAATACAATACGGCAGTTCATTTAATGGGACTGCTCTCCAACCACAACAGCGCGCATTCTTGTCCGGAACATTTGCGCGCGTTGCTTGATTTATTTCATAGCCAGAGGATAAAACAGGTCTATCTGCATTTATTTACCGATGGCCGTGATTCCGGCCAGCATGATGCGCCGCAACATCTTAAAAAACTAGAAGAATATTTTCATGGCAATGAAAAAGTGGCAACCATAATGGGCAGATATTACGCAATGGACAGAAACAAAGAATGGGACAGAACTAAAAAAGCTTATGAGGCAATAGTGCTCGGCAAGGGGTGCGCGTCCGCTAATGCCCAAGAAGCGCTTGTTCAATCGTATAATCGCGGAGATACTGATGAATTTATTTGTCCGTCTGTAATCATCAACAACAATAAGCCAGTTGGAACACTGCAGGATAATGACGCTGTTTTCTTTTTTAATTTGCGCAGCGATCGCGCGAGACAATTGACAAAATCTTTTGTTCAAACAAATTTTAAAGAGATGAATCACGAGTCTTTTGCAAGACAAAAATTTCCTAAAAATATAAGATTTGTTGCCTTGTCTGATTTTGGACCTGATTTGCCGGGAGTTCTGACCGCCTTTCCAAGCAGAGATGTTGAAAATGGTTTGGCGCAAGCTTTGTGCCCGCGAAGCCAGCTTTATATTGCCGAGTCTGAAAAATTTGCGCATATTACATATTTTTTGAATGGCGGTTATGTCCAACATTTTTGTGATGAGAAGTGGGTAAAAATAGAATCACCGAAAGCTAAAAATTACGCGGACAAACCGGAAATGAGCGCCAAACAAATAGCCGATTATCTTATTGGAGCGATAGAATCTCGACAATATGAATTTATAGCAGTAAATTTTGCGAATTCTGATATGATGGGGCATACAGGAAATTTTTTGGCCGCAAAGATCGCTGTGAGCGCGATTGACAGGGAGATTGGTCGCGTGTTAAAGACTATAATAAAATATGACGGGCAAGCAATAATTACCGCGGATCATGGAAATATAGAAAACATGATCAACGAAAAAACAGGCGAGTTGGACACAGAACACTCAACAAGCCCGGTTCCGTTTATATTGGTAAATAGCAAGGTAAAATGTCCGCGTAAGTTGCCGGAAGGAAAACTGGCGAACGTTGCGCCGACAATTTTGAAAATAATGGGCATCCAAAAACCACTAGAGATGACGGCAAAAAGTTTAGTGTAAGTTTTTTTGGAAGTAGATTAGTTAAATATGAAGTATAGGCCAGTAGTATTAGTTATCGTGGATGGATGGGGCGTCGCGCCAGATGGAGACGGCAATGCCGTAACAAGGGCGCAGATGCCTGTATTCAAAAAAATCCTGAAAGATTATCCGACGATTACAATTTATGCTTCTGGCAATGAAGTTGGACTTCTGTTTGGTGAAATGGGAAATTCCGAAGTTGGACATTTAAATATTGGAGCCGGCAGGGTTTATTATCAAACCTGTCCAAGAATCAACAAAGAAATAAGCGACGAAACTTTTTTTAAGAACCCCGCGCTTCTTTCCGCCGTTCAAAAAGCAAAAGAAAATAAAAGTAAGTTGCACTTGATAGGTTTGGTGAGTCCCGGCAATGTTCATTCAAGCAACGACCATCTTTATGCCCTGCTTGAATTGTGCAAGCAGAATAAGCTTTTCAAAGAGGTATATATTCACGCGATTCTTGACGGAAGAGATTGTTTGTATAATTCAGGGAAAGATTTCATTGCCGAATTGCAAATAAAAATGAAAGAATTTAAAGTTGGTAAAATTGCGTCTTTGTCCGGCAGATACTATGCCATGGACAGAGATAACCGTTGGGACAGATGCGAAAAAGCCTATCGCGCGATGGCTGAAGGCAAAGCCGACAGATATTCCACAGATCCAATTCAAGCGATTGAGGATTCGTACGTTCAAAAAAATTATGATGAAGAATTTATCCCGACGGTTATAACATCAAGAAATAAACCGGTCACGACCATAGAAAACGGAGACGCGGCCATATTTTTTAATTTTCGACCGGATCGCGCCAGAGAATTGACGCAGGCTTTCGTGGTTCCGAGTTTTAGCAAGTTTGAAAAAGAATATTTGAGAGATTTGTATTTTGTCACCATGTCTGAATTTGAAAAAAATTTGCCTGTTGTGGCGGCTTATGCCCCGGTTGTCGTGCATAATTGTTTGGCCGAAGCCGTTAGCAAGGCTGGGTTAAAACAACTTCACATCGCTGAAACAGAAAAATACGCTCATGTTACTTTCTTTTTAAATGGGACAGTTGAAGAGCCGTTTCCCGGCGAAGAAAGACTGCTTGTGCCTTCTCCAAAGGTTTCTACTTACGCGCAAAAGCCGGAAATGGCAGCGTATGAAGTTACGAAAGAAGTTGTAAAGGCGATTGATAACAAAAAGTATGATTTTATTGTGATGAATATCGCAAATCCGGATATGGTGGGGCACACCGGCGACTTGGCGGCTGGCATTATGGCATGCGAAGTGACCGATGAGTGTTTGGGGAAAATTTCAGATCACATTTTGGCGCAAAATGGCGTGATGGTTCTAACAGCCGACCATGGGAATGCCGAAGAAATGTTAAATTTGCAAACAGGTGAAATGGATAAGGAACACTCAACGAATCCCGTGCCGCTGGTGATAATAGGCAAAGATTTTTTGGGGCAAGCCGGTCTTGCCGGAGATCCGCCGGAGGGGGATTTAAGTCTTATCCGTCCGGTGGGAGTTTTAGCTGATGTCGCGCCGACAGTTCTAAAATTATTAGACGTCGCTCAACCGGAAGAAATGGGAGGCCAGCCGCTTATTTAATTAGACTGAGAACTCGCGATTTTTCTTATATTATCAACTATTTCATTTTCAGCTTCTTTTAAGGTTTTACCGGCAAAAGAAAATGACGCCATTTTTTTGTTGCCATCCGGCTGGAAAGGTTGCGCCAGCAGTTTGGCGTCATATTGTTTATCGGTGTAAATGTAGCCGCGGATTTTATTTGATGCCGAAATTTCTTCGTATAACAAAACTATAATTTTCGCTTCCGGCGAGCTGGCGATAAGTTCGTCAACCAGATCTTTAAGGTCTTCTTCGTTGGCTCCGGACCTGGCGAAGTCTTCTCTCGTTAAAGTCGTCCAAACTAATCCTATTTTTGGATCGCTTTCCATATGCGTAAGCGCCCCGCCCCAAATTCTTAAAGAAGCGACGCTTTTTGTGCGGTATAAGTGTTTGACTATTTTTTCTCTATCCGCGCCTAAATTTATCAGTTGGCCGGCGATATTTAAAGTGAAAGGCGTAACATTGTTTGTTTTAAAACTTTGCGTTTGGCTGATCATCCCAGTTAACAAGCAGGTGGCCATGTCTTCATCAATCGCGGATTCTGAAATTTGCGTCAGACATTTAAAAACAATCTCGGAAATTGAAGTCGCTGTCAGTTCAACCGAATTAATTTGTCCGAAGTGTTCATTGGCCGGATGCGTGTCAAAGTTTACTATTGGCAATCGGTAAAATAAATCGGTATTGTTGAAGAAAATATTTCCAAGCGATTCAAAATCTTGGGCATTGATTGTGATTATAAGATCATATTTGAAACTTGTCGTCGCGGTTCGTAGTTCGTTTTTTGAAATTATGCCCTGTTTTGGAGTGAGGTAGATTGAAAGCCAATTATCTTTGACGTCATAACTCAACGTATCAATTTTGATATTTGAAACATCCACTTTGATTATGAATTTTTGAAGATGAGAAATTTGCGGCTGAACACCCTCAATATTTTTTAGGAATTTTAGGTTTTTTGGAATAACAAAATTATCGGCCACGATGTCAGCTTGCTTGTGTATTTTTTCTAGAAATTTTTTCCATGCCAAAGCCGCGCAGATTGAATCAATATTTTGCGTGGAATTGAGAGCCAGCAAGATGTATTTGCTGGAATCAATTAAATGTTTAAGTTGTTGGGTCTCATTAAAGGCCATAATCAGCAGGGCTGAATAAAGAAGGAAATTTATTTTCTTCTTTTAAAGCATGGCATAGTTCCAAACTTCGCTTATAGTTAGCCATTTTTTGACATATTTAGAACTGGTAATAATACCAGCAGGCCAAAAGTTTGTCAACTGATGCGGGCGCGAACGCGGGGATTTGATTTTTTTGCGTTATTTTAGTAAAATATGTGGGTATTTAGGACTTGATATGAAAGAACTGCCGAAGGCCTACGAGCCAAAAAATTACGAGGACAAGATATATAAAAAATGGGAGGATTCAGGGCTGTTTAACCCTGATGTTTGCGTTAAAAAAGGAGTTACCGAGAAGAAAGCCCCGTCGTTTTCAATGGCTTTGCCTCCGCCGAATGTGACAGGAACTTTGCATATGGGCCACGCGGCCATGCTGGCAATTCAAGACGTGATGGCGCGCTATCATCGCATGAAGGGCGACAAAACTCTTTGGGTGCCTGGAACGGATCATGCGGCCATTGCTACGCAGACCAAAGTAGAAAAATTGCTTGTGGCCAAAGGCCTAAAAAATCCTCGTCAAGAATTGGGACGGGAAAAATTTCTGGAAGAAGTAAAAAAGTTTGCCCAACAGTCGCATGATACGATTGTAAATCAATGCAAAAAAATGGGGTCGTCTTTGGATTGGTCGCGCGAGGCGTTTACTTTGGATGAGCAGAGAAATTTGGCCGTGAGAACTATTTTTAAGATGATGTATGACGACGGTTTGATTTATCGCGGTTATAGGATCGTGAATTGGTGCCCGCATTGTTTGTCAACGCTAGCCGACGACGAAGTGGAGTATAAAGAGCAAACCGCCAAAATTTACACATTCAAATACGGCAAAGATTTTCCCATTGCGATTTCAACAACTCGACCCGAAACAAAACTTGGCGATACCGCTCTCGCCGTTAACCCCAAAGATAAACGATATAAAAAATATATTGGCCAAGTTTTTGATGTTAAAAAATTTGCGGGTGGTCCGGATTTGAAGATTAAAGTTGTCGCCAGCGACGAAGTGGATATGAATTTTGGCACTGGCGCGTTAGGTGTTACACCCGCGCACAGTTTGGTTGATTACGAAATGGCGCAGAAAAATAAACTGCCGATCATAAAAATCATTGGCGAAGATGGAAAAATAACTGGTGATGCGAGTAAAAATTACGAAGGGTTAACAGCAAAAGAAGCGCGCCGAAAAGTAGTGGAATATTTACAGCAAAATAATTTAATGGAAAAAGAAGAAGAAGCGCCGAATAATTTATCTGTTTGTTATCGTTGTGGTACGCCCATTGAACCATTGCCGTCACAGCAGTGGTTTATATATGTAAACAAACCAATCAAGGCCCGCGGCAAAAAATCTTTAAAACAATTGATGCAGGCGGCTGTAAAGAATAAAAAAATAGAAATTATTCCGGAGCGATTTAACAAAACATATTTTCATTGGATAGATAATTTGCGCGACTGGTGCATCAGCCGGCAGATTTGGTATGGACATCAAATTCCGGTTTGGTATTGCTTGTCTTGTGCCGAGCTTGATAGCTTAGGAGTTAAACAAGTAACTGGTGAAACTGTTGTTCCAAGAAGCGAGAAACTAGTGCCGATTGTAAGCATAGATGCGCCTGAGACATGTCCAAAGTGCGATTCGCAATCTATCTTTCAAGACCCGGACACTTTAGATACTTGGTTCTCTTCTGGACTTTGGACTTTTTCTACTTTGGGCTGGCCAAACAAATCGGAAGATCTAGAAAATTATCACCCCACATCTGTAATGGAAACCGGTTATGATATTTTATTTTTTTGGGTCGCGAGAATGATTTTGATGACAACATACGCGTTGGGCGAGATTCCGTTTGAAAAAGTTTACCTTCACGGCTTGGTGCGCGATGAGCAGGGGAGAAAGATGAGTAAGTCGCTGGGAAATGTTATTGATCCATTGGATATGATTGCGAAGTATGGAACAGACGCGACGCGCCTTTCGCTTTTGGTTGGCAACACACCCGGTAACGATATGAAATTGTCGGAGGAAAAAATTGTCGGTTTTAGAAACTTTACCAACAAGCTATGGAATATTTCCCGTTTTATGTTGTTGAATATAGACGAGCCGAAAATGGATATCTTAGCTCCTAATCCAAAAACGAATGCTGATAAATGGATTTTGGCAAAGTGTCAAATAGTCATAGAATCTGTTAAAAATTATATAGACCGTTATCAATTTTCAAGTGCTGGTGAAGAATTGCGTCGCTTTACTTGGGATGAGTTAGCTGATTGGTATTTGGAAGCTGCAAAAGTGGAAGGAGAAAAAAGCCAAGTTCTTAATTTTATTTTGAATACATTATTAAAATTATGGCATCCGTATATGCCGTTTGTTACAGAAGCGATTTGGCAAGAAATGTATGGGCCAGTAGCTATATTAATGGTTGAATCTTGGCCAAAAGCGTTGGATGAATTTTACGGTCAAGATTATGGCGATATGGTAAATTTTGAATTTATTGCATATATTGTTTCGGAAATTCGCATGCTTAAAATGGAAAAAGGTATTGAACCGGCAAAAAAGATAGGTGCGCTCCTCAATGTTGGCAATAAGGAAAAATTATTAAGAGGCAACGAGGAAATTATCAAGGCCTTAGCTCGGCTAGAAAAATTAGAATTTGTAAAATCTGGCGCAGAGGTTGCCTTAGACTTGGCCGGAGCGGTAGACACAACAAAAGAAAAAGCGCGCCTAGAAAAAGAAATTCAGGAATTAAAAAAATACACGGTCGGTTTGGAAAATAAATTAGCCAATAAGGAATTTGTCAAAAACGCGCCAAAAGAAGTTGTAGAAAAAGAACAGGATAAATTAAACGAAGTAAAATCAAAATTAGAAAAATTACAACAACAGTTTGAGAATTTAAAATAATTATATGCCAGTGAATACCGATCCACAAAAAATAGCAGAGCTATTATCCAGGGGAGTAGAAAATATTTATCCCAAGAAAGAATTTTTGGAAGCGCGGTTAAAATCCGGCCAACAGCTTACGCTTTATACCGGTTATGACCCGACCGCGCCAACACTGCATATCGGCCACGGCATCACCATGCTTAAGTTGCGCCAGTTTCAGGAATTGGGGCATAAAATTATTATGCTCATCGGCGATTTTACTGGCATGATCGGCGACCCAACGGACAAGACATCCACTCGACAAAAATTAATGCGCAAACAGATTTTGGAAAATTGTAAGAGCTATCAAAAACAGGTCTCCGCAATTTTAAATTTTTCAGGCAAAAATCCTGCCAAAGTAAAATATAATAGCAAGTGGCTGGCCAAAATGAAAATGAAAGATGTTGTGGAGTTGTCGGCTAACATCACGGTTGACCAGTTGTCGGAGCGGGATATGTTTACCAAACGACGAGCGGAAGGGAAGCCGATTTATCTCCACGAATTTTTATATCCTCTGATGCAGGGATACGACAGTGTGGCTATGAATGTTGACGGCGAGGTCGGCGGCAATGACCAGACATTCAATATGCTGGTCGGCAGGGATTTGCAAAAAATATATAACAATAAAGAAAAGTTTGTTTTGACTACAAAATTACTGGTTGATGCCGGCGGTAAAAAGATGGGAAAGAGCGAGGGAAACATGGTGGCCCTTTCCGACACTCCGGAAGACATGTTTGGCAAAGTGATGAGTTGGACCGATGATATGATTGGCAAAGGTTTTGAATTGTGCACCGCAGTGTCAATGGACGAAGTGGCGGATATGGAGCAAGATATAAAAAAAGGAGCGAACCCGCGGGATTTTAAATTGCGTTTGGCCTATGAGGTGGTAAGCATATTTTTAAGCGAAAAATCCGCCAAACAAGGCGAAGAACACTTCCAAAAAGTGTTTCAGGACAGGTCTAAGCCGCAAGATATCCCGGAATTAAAACCGAGCGCGGGCGATATAGTCACTGTCTTGGTTGAATCAAAAATCTGCAAAAGCACATCCGAAGCGCGGCAGGTAATCGCGCAGGGCGGCGTAAAGATTAACGATAAAAAAGTCCAGTCAATTGAAGAAAAAGTCAGCAGTGGAGATGTCGTGCAAAAAGGCAGCAGGTTTTTTGTTAAGATAAAGTAGTATGCAATTCGCTGGAGAAATTAAAAAATTATTGCAAAAAGCTGGCGTAAAAGGCGAGACAGACTTATCAATTCCGCCAAATCCGGCGATGGGAGATTTCGCGTTCGCTTGTTTTAATTTGGCGAAAGAATCCGGCGCGAATCCAAAAGCGACGGCCGAGTCATTGCGGGTAAAATTAGAAAATTTAAAGTCGGGTATTGTTGAAAAGATTGAAGTGGCCGGGCCGTATGTTAATTTCTTTTTAGATACCGGCGCGATCGCCAAATTGGCGATATCCGATGTGCTCAAAAAAGGAAAAAAATTTGGAGTGGGCGAAAAGCAGAAGGAAAAAGTAATGGTTGAGTATTCCCAACCAAACACGCACAAGGAATTTCATATCGGGCATTTTCGAAATGTTTGCATCGGTTCTGTTCTTGTAAATCTTTTTCGAAGTTCCGGCTACAAGGTTATTAGCGCGAATTATATCGGCGATATTGGCGCGCATGTCGCTAAATGTTTGTGGTATATAAAAAAATACCAAAAAATAGTTCCTCCGACTAACAAAGGCGAGTGGCTTGGTCAAATGTATGTTGAAGCAAGCCGCGCTATTGAAGAGAATCCGGAATTAAAAAGCGAAGCGCAAGAAACACAGCAAAAATTGGAGGCTGGTGACAAAGAATTAATTAAACTCTGGAAAGAAACAAAGCAGTGGAGCCTGCAAGAATTCAAAAAAATTTATGATTTGCTCGACGTAAAATTTGACGCTTGGTTTTATGAAAGTGAAGTTGAAAAGCCTGGCAAGAATATGATTGGAGAGCTTTTAAAATCAGCCGTGGCCAAAACTGGCGAGGGTGGGGCTGTTATCGTGGATTTGAAGGAATTTGGATTGGAAACTTTTTTGATTCTAAAATCAGATGGCACTTCGCTTTACGCGACTAAAGATTTGGCTTTGGCCAAGCTTAAATTTGAGAAATACAAAATAGATAAAAGCATCGTTGTAGTTGATAGCCGCCAGTCTTTTTATTTTAAGCAATTATTTAAAACATTGGAACTCGCCGGATGGAAAAAAGATTTAAAGTGCGTGGCGTATGAATTTGTGAGGCTTCCAGAAGGAGCAATGGCGAGTCGGACCGGCAATGTGGTGCTGTTTTGGGAACTTTATCATGATGTGTTTGTTTCCGTTTTGAAGGAAATTAAATCTCGCCATGCGAATTGGAAATTAAAGATAATTGAAAAGACGGCTTCGCGAATAGCGTTGAGCGCCATGAAATTTGACATGCTGAAACACGCCGCCGATAAGGTAGTTATTTTTGATAAAAAGTCCGCGCTGTCTTTTGATGGTTTCACCGGCCCTTATGTTTTATATGCCGTGGCGCGCATTAATAGCATCTTAAAGAAAGCAAGATTTAAGGGAATATTAAAAGAGGGCTATGAATTACTGTCCGCGCCGGAAGAAAAACGGCTCGTGCTGATGCTCGCAAATTTCCGCCAAGTGGTAAATGAAGCATTGGAACAATACAACCCTTCAACTGTCGCGAGGTACTGTTTTGATTTGGCCCAGCAGTTTAATGATTTTTACAATAAACATTCAGTGCTAAAAGCCGATAATAAAAATTTAATTAAAGCTCGTTTGGCGTTGTCTGCGTCGGTCAAGCAAGTTCTTGAAAACGCGTTGTCATTATTAATAATTGAAACTGTAGAAGAAATGTGATTTACGAGAAATTAATCAGGCCCATACTTTTTAAAACAGATCCTGAAAAAATACATAATTTTATTATTGGCATTTTAGGATTTGTAAGTAGAATAAAATTTATAAATTCTATAATTAGAAAATTTTTGGCGATAAAAAATCCAGTTTTGAATGTAAGGCTGGGAAATATTGCGTTGGAAAATCCGGTTGGACTTTCTGCCGGATTTGATAAATACTTTAACGCGCCGCTGGCGTATCCCATGCTTGGCTTTGGTTTTGCCGAACTTGGTTCAATCACGAACGCGCAGCAGCCCGGCAATCCGAAGCCGCGCCTTTGGAGAATACCGGAAGATAAAGGCTTGATTGTATATTATGGCCTCGCAAATAGCGGAGCGGAAAACGCGCTAAGCAAAATGCAGATGCTGAATTCGCATTTGATTCCATACGGCATAAGCATCGCGCCGTCAAATGGGCTTGGAACTATTGAAATGGTTGAGGATTGCGCGCGAAGTTTTTTGAAATTGCACTCTGTCGCGGATTATATAACCTTAAATGTAAGCTGTCCAAATGTTGCTGGCTGTGAAATGTTCGCGCAGGTTTCATTTATAAAAGATCTGCTTGTAAAAATTCGCAATTTAATGCAGGAAAAAAATATTTCAAAAGATGTGTTCATAAAAATCGGGCCGCATTTTAAAGAAGAAGAACTTGATCAGATTGTGGATTGTTGCGTGGAAAATAAGTTAACTGGAATTGTCATTTCCAATTTGTTAAAAAAACGAGATGGCATCGTGTTCAAAAGCGCTTCTGAAAAATTAAATTATCCGGGCGGCATTTCCGGTAAAATTTTGCAAGATAAAAGCAATAAAATTATACGTCATGTATATAAGAGGGCGGGAAGTAAGCTTAAAATAATCGGGGTCGGCGGAATTTTTAACGCCAATGACGCGTATGAAAAAATTAAAGCTGGCGCAAGCGCCGTGCAAATGATTACCGGCTTTATTTATGGCGGACCGTTAGTGATAAGAAAAATAAATAGCGAACTGGCTGGGTTGCTAAAAAGAGACGGATTTAAAAATGTCGGAGAGGCTGTGGGAGTTGAAGTATAAGAAACTAATCTGATTAGCATCTAGTATGGAATTAAAAGAACTTAAAAATTTAACAGACATAAAGCCTGATAAAATTTACGAGATTGACTCGGCTGTTTTTAGTATTTTTAAAGTCAAAGATTTAAATTCATCCAATTGGGCGAGCGAAACATTAAAGAATGCTGTCCTAGTGGTTCGGTCGTCTTATCTTCGTTATGGGGATGTTCAGCTTATTGATGATTATGATGAAAAATCTCAAATTTATCTTTGTCGGGTAAAATTTATTTTAACCGGAAGTGAAAACCAGCCTGATTCCTTTGCGGAAGAGTGGTTTAGCGTTAGGTTTGTTTCCGGCAATGGGGTTCCTGATTCATTTGAAGATTTTAATCATTACCTGCACGGTGAAGAAAAAATTAGTTCTCATATTCAAAATATATTATTTTCAGGCGAAAAAGATTATCTTCGCAAGGTGGTTGCAATTTCGCGATTTTGCGGCGCGTCCGCGCGCGCGATAAATGATGGCTCTGTCCAAATGCCAGGGAAGCTTAGGCATACCGCTTTAGTTTTTGCGCTTTTTAATCTTGAATTTTTTTCAGAATGTCAAGAGTTTGAATATTTAGTAGGTGTTTTTAGAAAAGAACTTTTAACAAAAATGTTAGATTTAAGATTGGTCGGAATCAATTTCAATCTGTCTTTACCGAGCGCGCACGTTTTATTAAATTGCAGGCCTGACGAGATCAGACAAAACAGAAATATTCTCGCGTATAAATATCCTGGTTATTTTTTGAACATTTTGCAACTCGCGCGAATTATTGATAGTTTAATCGCAGACAGCAGGCTAAGCCTTGATTCAATTAAGAAGTATGTGTCGCGATATGAGTTGAATATGAGCGCGGCACTTCTCGGCATGGAAAGTTTACAGATTTTAAAACGCATGGAAGGGATTGGCGATTTTTTAACCGTAAGTGGCGCTATTGGCGGTTCGTTGATGACTGGCGAAGAGTTAAGAATGATAGTTGATAACGAAGTTGACGATGGGCCGGAATTAAAAATGGTCGCGACTGATAAATGGCGCGGGCAATTTGAGGCAATCAGACCATATTTGGCCAGTCGGCTTGCGAAGAATAAGAGACTGGTTTTAAAGCCTGTTGTTTTGGAAGCGGAGCAAGCTCATAAAGATGGGATGATTGCCTATGATGCAGACGGCAATGTGGCATTAAAATTATCTTCAGGCAAGATAATTGCAATCCCTCCGCAAAAACAATTTGATCTTACGCAAGCCACTATTTTTGGTCTGAATGAGCGATTGACCATGTCGGCCACTTCGCCGGTGGTGGACAAGACAGGCAAAACTTTACGAGATGAATTTAATTTGGAGTGGGAAAAATACAGCCAAAAACTTTTAGAAATGAAAGACGGTTATTTGGATTATGGATATTATGCCTATTATCCGGAGCGCAATGAACTGGCGCGTTATTGTCCGCCTTATTGGCATCATGTGGTATCAGTAGCCAGCAGTTCCAAACTTTTGGCTGATCCAAAAAATTCTTTAACCTGGGCGCAAATCAGAAATTTATTTGAAAATACCACTATTGCCGTGGCCGGTTGTAGTGTGGGTAGCAGTATTATTCATTTGGCCATAATGGATCTTCGGCCTAAAAATATCAAAATAGCCGATAAAAGCATGTATAAAATGGAAAATATTAACAGAGTGAGGCTCGCTTATTCGGAAATGGTAAAAAGTCAAGCGGAACGGACTTCGCCAATGGATTTGTCTTTAAAAAATAAAGCCCGAGTGATCGCCCAACAACTGTATGCCATTGATCCGTTTTTGAATGTTTATATTTATGATGAAGGAATAAATCACGATAATATTGATTCTTTTTTGAGCCAAAATGAAGGCGAGCCAAAGACCGATATAGTGGCGGAAGAGGTGGATGATCCGCGGATAAAAATATTAATCAGGCAAGAGGCCAGAAAGAGGGGCTTGCCGGTAATTATGGTAACGGATATTGGATCAGCCGTGCAGTTAGACGTGTTGCGGTATGACCAGAATAAAAATTTGCCGTTAAGTTATGGTATTAGCGACGAAGAGCTGTTGGCTAAAATGGAAAAAGTTTACGATCAGGCCGGGAATAGGAAAGCATTTTTTGAATTTGTGGACGCGCTGATTGGCGTTGATTATCGGCAAGAAGAGTTGGAAAAAATTATTGAAGAAAAAGTGGAAATTCCAACTTCTACGATTATTCCGCAGCTTGGCTCCACTGTGGCCATGGCCGGCGCCATAGCCGCGGAGTGCGTGGCGCGCGTTAGATTGGGATTTGATGTGCCATCTCGCGCCATTATCAACAAGCATACTTTCACAGTGAAGGTTTATCCGTAATAATCACTTCTGACAAAGGCAGTCGCGGTGTGTGAGGACGAAGCGCGTCGTTTTCATTTTTTGCGTATCCCATTCTAAACAAAACGGTTACATGGCGCATAGTGCCAAAAGTCATGCTGAATATTTTTTTGATAAGAGCCACTTCTGTAATGCCCGCGTGCATGGCTACGCAAATGCCGCGACTGGTAAGCTCTAGAAATATTCTTTCAAAAAGTCGGCCGGCCGCGATCCAATGTTCCATGTCGTCTTTTTTGGTGGTGATTACTGCGATGGCCGGTGATTTTTCCAGACCGATTTTTCCGGCTGTGGCGAATTTTAATCCATCTTCCGGCTGTAAAGGTGTTTCACCCAGCAAGCCGCGGTGCATGCGCAGAGCCTGATCGTCAAGCAAGCCGAAACCAATGCCGGGCATGCCCATAAAGCTGTCTGTATTATTTGGCAAAAGCCAGTCGCCCAATTCTTTACTGAATTTGGGTGAATTAATCACAAAACCATCGGCTTGCGCCTGGAATTCGGCGATGCCCAATTTACGAATGCCATCGGTTATGATGTGCAATTTAGCAATTTCTCCGTCAGCAAAATTTTGTATAGATTGCAAAATATTTTCGGGAATTTGTTTTTGCGGGTCATATTCGGCTCTGATTATCTTGCGATTAAAAATGGCTAGTCTAATTTTTTCCAAATCAATATTTGGTTCTGTTTTTTTTACTGTTATTTTTGCCAGCGGAGTGAGCCTGCTCTCCGATTCAGAGAACGGCTTAGCCGTATTGTTATTGGCAGTTAATAATTCTGTCGTGGATTTGAAACCAAAGTAAGCGGCGCTACAGATTAAATTTTCTATCGCGCAGCCCACGCTCACCAAAGCCTGTCGTCCGTCCACGTCAGAGGCTGGTAAAACAAATTTTCTATCCAAATAAACAGTAATGCTTGGGCTTGATTCGTCAATAAAAAATCTCCATGGCTGGGTATTGTGGCTACTCGGAGCCAGGTGCGCCAGCAAACAAAGATATTTTAATTTTTCCTTTGTTTCTAGATTGTTGAAATCATCCGGACTGCGGCGGACGCTCCATGATTCATAATTTTTATTCATTGGCGTTGTTGTTTACAGTATAATTAGTCGCGCAGTTAGTATATCAAACTTTAATGTTTCGTCTAGTTGAATTTTATGGCGGCATTGCTTTAAAAAAAAAGTGAAATCCTGTATAATATAATCGGCGCAGATAATATAGTTATAGTATGGATTATTTTAAGGCGGAACATCTTGAGATTTTGCTTGGGGTATTCACTTTTTTGATTACTACTTATTTAGGTATTGTAGTATACACAAAAAACAAAAAGAGTTGGACAGGACGATTGTTCTTGGTTTTAAGTTTTTTGATAGATATTTATATTATAGTAAATTATCTTTCTTTGCATCCGCCTTATGGCGCTCCGGAAAGTCAGCTTTTTTGGATAAGAATTGTGATGTTCATTTGTTCGTTTATCGGACCGGCTGAATTTTTGTTGGCGCATACTTTTCCGCGTGATGAATTCAGGTTAAAGAAAAAGTTTTTGATTCCGATCTTGATTTTAATGGTAAGTTCAGCGACGGCGTCTTTGTTGCCCCTTGTTTTCACTTCAATAGATTACAGCACCGGCGAACCGTTGCCAAAGCCAGGTCCGGGCATGCCAATTTTCTTTTTGGATTTTGTCGGTTTGTTTTTGTTTAGTTTTATTTTGTTAATTTATAAATATAAAAAATCTTCCGGCAAAGAAAAAATACAAAATTTTTATTTTATTTTAGGAGTGATTGCCACCTTTTCATTTATGGCATTGTCTACTGTGGTGTTTGTGGTGATACTAAAAACTTCGGCCACAGTTTTTTTAGGTCCGCTGTCATCCGTAATGCTGATGTTTTTTATCGCTTACGCCATTTTTAAATACGGTCTATTTAACATCAGACTAATTGCTACCGAGGCGCTGGTTTCCATTTTAACTATAATTTTGATTTTGGAGGGAGCAACATCAAGAAATATTTCCGGCATTTTATTCAAATTTTTCTTTGCTATTTTGGTGGGAATTTTAGGAGTATTTTTGGTTAAAAGCGTGCGCAAAGAAATTAAACAAAAAAACGAGCTGGCAAATTTAGCCGCTTCTTTGGAACAGGCAAATATCCGCCTGCAAGAACTGGACAAACAAAAAACCGAATTTATTTCCATCGCTTCGCACCAGCTTCGCACTCCATTGTCGGTTTTTAAAGGATACACAGAACTTCTCAAGGACGGCGGCTATGGCAAGATAGAGAAAGGCGCGGTAGAAATTTTAAATAAAATGGACGCGAATAATGAACACTTGATTAAATTGATAGATGAATTTTTGGACATTACCCGCATCGAGCAAGGACGCACCAAATATGAAATAGCCACGCGCGACATTTGCGCTATCGTGGACGGCGCCGTGGCCGAACTGGCCGCTCTAGCCAGACAAAGCAAACTTTCCTTAAAGTGGACATGCCCTAAAGACGAGCAAATAGTTTCTTGTGATGCGGAAAAAATCCGCCATGTGATTTTCAATTTTATTGACAACGCCATAAAATATTAAGTCAAAGGCGTTATTAAAATTACAGAGGAAGTGGAAGCCGATGGAGTAGCCGTGCGAGTAAAAGACTCTGGTTTGGGATTTAGCAAGGTAGACGAAGCGAATTTTTTCCAAAAATTTTATCGCGGTGAAAATGTCCGTGGTACCAATGTTAATGGCACTGGTTTGGGGCTTTATGTTTGCCGAAAATTCATAGAAACGCATGGCGGGCGAGTCTGGGCGCACAGCGATGGTTTGGGCAAGGGAAGCGAGTTTGGTTTTTGGGTGCCATTTAAACCGCCGGCAAGCGCGTTTTCACCGGTGGCGGTTTCATAAAAAATAGTGTATACTAAATTATATTGAATCATTAATTAAATCGTATGATTTTTCAAAGATCATCTTCTAAAATAGCAATAGTCAGCGAACCGGAAGAATTGGAAATGTCTCATCACGCGCAAGATGAAGTGGAAACAGTCGTCGGGCCTTCCGTAAATGTGGAAGGTGATTTTGCGTCCGAAGGAAATATCGTGGTAAAAGGCACGGTTTCAGGCAGTGTTTTTACCAGTAAGCATCTTACCGTGGAAATGGGAGCAAAAATTATCGCCAATGTGCGGGCAGGCAGCGCCACTATTGCCGGCGAAGTAAAAGGTAATATGAAAATTAAAGAATCTTTGGAATTGGTCTCAACTTCCAGAGTTTTGGGGGATATAGATGTGAAAAATTTAAAAATTGAACCAGGGGCTTTGCTTTATGGCCGAGTAACCATGCCCGGCATTGAGGTGGGAGAAAAATCTGCCAAGACAAAAATTTTTAAAAAACCCGATGAAGTCGCGCCACAATTCGCCGATTAGAATTTAGAAATCCATCACCTGTCATTCCGACGACGAAGGAGGAATCTCTGT
>ERZ1292632.780-Hain-H43-01um-R2-780-length-34550-cov-5_pt1 | contig 34550 bp, 40 predicted proteins | sample MGYA00564407_ERZ1292632 | MGnify/ENA primary metagenome ERZ1292632 (study PRJEB36523, sample SAMEA6512637) | groundwater metagenome | collected 2019-01-08 | study: AquaDiva: Metagenomics assemblies of 32 groundwater samples | reverse complement strand
AGCCGGGGCCTGTTCCTGTTTCTTATGCTCCTCCAACCCCAACCCCAACTCCAACCCCAACCCCCACGCCTACCCCAACCCCCACGCCTACTCCTACCCCTACTGCTACCGCTACCGTAACCCCAACCCCGACTCCAACAGCAACCCCTGGGCTGGTGTTCTGCACGCCGCCATCACAAATAGTTGTTGTTGGTCAGAGTGCCCACCTTGTTGCCACCGGGGGCAACGGAACATATTCCTGGTCAGCACCAGGAGGGACAGTTACCAGCGGTACCGGCTCCGTATTTAGCGTCAGCTATGTATCAGCTTCTCCCCAGACAAAAACAGTAACCGTTACCAGTGCCGGAAGAACCGCTCAATGTACGGTAACGGTAAATCAGACTGCTACTGCTACCCCTACGGCTACGGCAACAGCGACCCCTACTGCAACGGCAACATCCACAGCTACCGCAACATCCACCGCAAGCGCAACTGCAACGCCAACGGCCAGTCCCACTGCGACGGCAACAGCGACCCCAACGTCGAGTTTCACTCCAACTCCCACTCCAACGCCTCCTCTTTCCTTTCCAGCCCTTCAAATCGACGGCGCCATTTCTAGTACCCGGCTTCAATTTGAAACATTCAACATTTTTGGTGACCATTTTACTCCACAAGGAAGTGTTACACGTTACGTACGAACCCCCCAGGGAACTCTACGAGCGCTTCCGGTGCGTTACGCAACCACTCAAGGCAGAATCATTTGGCCGTTTCGTCCCGATTGCTCGACAACGCCAGGCACCTACACCGCGTGGGTCATTGATGATGCCACAGGCAGGCGGACCAACGATATTCAGGAAACGGTGCTTTCAAGTAGTGCATGTAGCGGCATCACGCCATCTCCGGTTTCATCGCGTCCCACTCCCGAACAGTATGGTCTGAAGGAGGGGAATACCGTCTCCGCCGCTAACTCTGCTGACCCCGATATCTACATCATTAACCAGCATGGCTTCAAACGGTTATTCCTTAATCCTGTTATCTTTGGTTTCTATGGCCACCTAGGCGGCTTCTCCAAAGTAAGGACCATATCCTCGACAACAAGAGATGTCTTTGAGACGACGGTGTTCTTTAGGAATTGTGAGACAGGAGATCAGAGGGTATATGCACTTGAAGTGACCGGAGAAGATACCGGTACCCTCCACTGGCTCAATGTGGATGGCGGAACTATCGCATCCCAAGACCCCGAATTCTTTAAAAAGGTGTTCTGTATCAACACCAACGAATACGGCTGGTATGCCAAGTCAATCACACCGTACACATCACTTAGTCAGGTGCCTGCGTACAGGCGGTAGTTTTGCTGTTGCGGAGATTGGTTTATAATAGAAGACACTCATGAAGAATATCGCCATCAACGGTTTTGGGAGAATCGGACGGTTATTTTTCAAACTCGCATTGGAAAAAGGCGATCTTAACATTGTCGCCATTAACGATCTCGGTGATTTAGAAAATCTTGCATACTTATTGAAATATGATTCGGTGTATGGCCGCTACGAAAAAGAAATTATGGTGCAGAACGGGAAACTCGTAGTCGGCGGAAAAGAATGCCTCTTCCTACAAGAGAAAGACCCGTTGAAGTTGCCGTGGGGCAAACTCGGAGTGGATGTCGTTGTAGAGGCGACCGGCGCGTTTGAGAGCTTTGAAAAAGCGGCGGTGCATAAGCAGGCGGGCGCAAAGCGGGTCGTGCTCTCCGCTCCTGCTAAGGATGAGGACACGGTGGACGCCAGGACGATTCTTCTCGGAATCAACGAAGATGATTTAAAGTCGTGTTCGATCTCTGCAAACGGGTCATGTACGACAAACTCCGCTTCCCCCGTGCTCCAAGTTCTCGCGGAAACCGTCGGCGTTAAAAAAGCATTTCTTAATACTGCACATGGCTATACCGCGACACAGAACCTGGTTGATGGGCCGATTAAGGGACACGATTGGCGACGTGGACGCGCGGCAGGGGTGAATATTATCCCCTCAGCCACAGGGGCGACGATAGCCGTGGCGCGCGCGGTCAAGGCGCTGGGAGGGAAGTTTGATGGCATGTCGATGCGTGTGCCGACGGTAACCGGTTCATTATCGGCCATTACATTTGTATCGGAGCGGCCTACCAGTGCGGAAGAGATTAATAGTTTTTTGCAAGTGGCTGAAAAGGAATCGCGCTGGCAGGGCATTTTACGGACAACGAACGACCCCATTGTTTCCACCGATATTATCGGCGATCCCCATGCGGCAATTGTTGACCTTTCACTGACACGAGTAGTAGATGGCGACTTGTGCTGTGTCTATTCCTGGTATGACAATGAATATGGATATGCGAATACACTCGTGGAGCATGTGAAAAAAGTCGCCAGTCTTGTTTAATGTCTGACTACATTCATGACACGAAAGTAAAGGAACTCGAACTCAAGGCGAACGCAATTCGCCAATCGATCATTGAAATGCTGGTAGCAGCAGGGTCGGGTCATACGGCAGGGCCGCTGGGGATGGCGGATATTTTTACCGCCTTCTATTTTCACATCCTTGAACACCATCCTCAAGACCCGGCGTGGGAGGGGCGGGACCGCCTTTTTTTGTCCAACGGCCATATTTGCCCCGTGCGCTATGCCGCGATGGCGCACGCGGGATACTTTCCTTTGGAAGAATTAAAAACACTCCGCAAGCTCGGTACGCGTTTGCAGGGCCATCCCGAACGCGAGAAATTGCCTGGCGTAGAGACGACATCGGGTCCGCTTGGCTCTGGTTTGGGACAAGCGGCCGGCTATGCATATGCGGCCCGTATGGACAATAAGGGATTTCGCGTGTACTGCATTATGTCCGACGGCGAACAGGAAGCGGGAAACACCTGGGAATCGGCGATGTTTGCGGGAAAATATAAGTTAAATAACCTTACTGGCATCATTGACCGCAACAATATTCAAATTGACGGCATGACCGAACAGGTAATGCCGCTGGAGTCGCTCAAAGCGAAGTGGGAAGCATTCAATTGGCACGTGCTGGAAGTGGATGGACACAACATCAGCCAATTTGTCAGTGCGATTGAAGAGGCAAAAGCCATCCATGAAAAACCGACGGTCATTATTGCCCACACGATCCCCGGCAAGGGTGTTAAAGAGATTGAGTTTGACTATAAATGGCACGGTGTTCCGCCTAATCCCGAACAGGCAAAACAATTTTTATCCGAATTAAGAACGTTGCAGGGGAAAATTCAGTCAGAGCATCAATAGTAAAAATGAGAAAGGCAATCTTAATAGCAATCGTGGTAGCAGCGGTGTGCTTTGTTGTTTTTGGCTCACGTAAGTACAAAGACGAAAGCGCCGGATTGACCTTTTCTTATCCTCTCAACTGGAGTATACGAAAAAGCGAAAATGACACCGCGACTACGAATATTTTTGATGAGAAGGGAGAAATGGTGGCGAGTATCAGAGTTTCTCAAAAAATACCGGAAATATACGGAGAGAAGTATGTCCGTAGCGATGAGGAAGTGTACATTGGACCTAATCGGGTTGTGAAACTTCCGCATGTTAGATTTTTCAGCCCAAGTGAACAATATGAGTGCTATGGGATCGATACTATTCAGGGAGGGTGTTCTAACCAGTTCTCAATTTTTCTTCAAGGAAGGGGAACGATAGAGTTTTCGGGGATTTTGGAGGGTGAACGCGTTCCTAAATCTTTACAGAAAATTTTATCATCGATTCAGTATGATTAATTCCAAGGCATTTCTCACCGAGCATATTTTTGATTCAGCGCGGGTCCAAATGGTGCCAACCCGCGATGGCTACGGAAAGGGACTTGTTGAGGCGGGTGAAAAAGACGAGCGAGTGGTGGTATTGTGTGCTGACCTGACCGAATCCACGCGCTCGCACTGGTTCGCGGAGCGTTTCCCAGAGCGGTTTATACAGATAGGAGTTGCGGAGCAAAATTTAGCGACCATCGCCGCGGGCATGGCGAACTATGGTAAAATCCCTTTCATTTCTTCCTACGCGGTGTTTAGTCCTGGGCGCAACAACGAACAGATCCGCACGACGATTGCCATTAACAATGTTCCCGTCAAAATTGCAGGAGCCCATGCCGGTGTTTCAGTGGGTCCCGACGGTGCGACACATCAGGCGCTTGAAGATATTGCGCTCATGCGCGTTATGCCCAACATGACCGTCATCGTGCCATGTGATGCATTTGAAGCACACAAAGCTACCGTTGCCGCTGCGGCCAACGGCGTGCCAACCTACATTCGATTTGGCCGTGAAAAATCACCGGTATTTACCACAGCAGAGACCCCGTTTGTTATTGGTAAAGCTACAATATTTCGGGAAGGAAAAGACGTCGCCATTATTGGATGCGGCATGCTAATGTACCACGCACTCCAAGCGGCCGAGCGATTATCTAAAGAGGGTATTGAATGCATGGTAATCAACTGCCATACGGTGAAACCAATTGATGAAGCGACGGTTGTCGCCGCGGCACAGACAACAGGCGCGGTAGTGTCTGTGGAGGAGCATCAAATCAGCGGAGGACTTGGCTCGGCGATTGCAGAGGTGCTAGCGCAACAGCACCCAACACCACAAGAATTTGTGGGGGTACATGACCAATTCGGTCAGTCGGGGAAGCCAGAAGAACTCATTGAAAAATACGGACTCGGCTTGGCTGGCATCACCGACGCAGTCAAGCGAGTGATAGCGAGAAAGCCCCGCTCATGAGCGGGGCTTTCAGATGATTATACCGAGAGTTTTGTGATAACGAGATCCTTGAGCTTTACAAAATCGGCTTCAAGGAGTGTTTTCGTATTGGGATCACGCAATGCATGCGTGGGGTGAAACGTGGGTAGAAGGTCATGGTCACCCAAGCTGAATATTTTGCCGTGCACGTTACCTAACGGCTGACGCATGCCCACTCCATTGAGCGCGAGTGTGCCAAGCGTCACGACGATACTGGGGTTAATGGCCTTTATTTCCTCGCGCAGGAATGCGGCGTGTGCCTTTATCTCTTTGGGAGAGGGCATGTTACCGTTGGGATGATACTTCACGACGTTGGTGAAGTACGTTTTCTTTTTATTGATACCTGCTGACTTAAGGAGCTGGTTGAGAAGCTTTTCCTGACTGCCAGCGATGGGGCTTCCCTTGGCGATTTCATCGGGGCCGGGCATCTCGCCCACAAAGACAATTTTTGCATCTTGCGCACCAACGCCGAAAACTAATTTCTTGTCTTGAAACTTACTCTTGAGTTCCGTATAGATATTTTTTAGCGTCTTTGTCTCCGACATGTTATGGTGAACATGTTACCATATTTATCGTTTTTTGACAAGGGTTTTTGCTGGTTTCGGCGGAGGTAAGGATTTGATGAAATTGTGTTTTTCTGGTACTGTATAAGGCGTTTTCAATGATATATTGAACCGTTGCGCGAGTAGTTCAGTGGTAGAACGCGTCTCTGATAAAGACGAGGTCGTAGGTCCGATTCCTACCTCGCGCACAATAGTCCCTATGGGCCGGTAGCTCAACGGTAGAGCACTCGGTTTGCATCCGAGAGGTTAGGGGTTCAAGTCCCCTCCGGTCCACTGGCTCATCCTGATTTATCGGAACAATGAGCCTGCCTGCTCGCCTCGCTAAAGCTCCGGCGAAGCGGGCCAGCAGGCAGGGAGGTCGCCGGTTCGCAATCCGGCACGGTCCACACATTTACTTTTCCCGTCTACACGGTAGAATGTTGGTATGAATCTTTGTTTTTGGGGGAGGCAGGAACGAGGAGTTCTACCCGAACGACGAGTGACGTCGGAAGGGTGGCAGAGCCCCCTCCGAGCAAGAAAGGGGGTGCGGACATGTTAGCTATAACAGTGAATTGGTGGACGGTGTTGGGTGCAGCCGTTGCTGGCATGATAGTCGGCGCGCTTTGGCACGGACCGCTTTTTGGAAAGGCATGGGCGCGGTTGAACAACATGACCAGCGAGGATATGAAGAAAGGCAGTGCGAGAGCATCATACTTCTGGACGTTTGTGGGTTTGGTAATCACCGCGTATGTGCTCTCGGGTATTCTTGTTTACGCTGGCGCATTGAGTTTGGGCGAAGCGGCGCAAGTGGCGTTTTGGGTGTGGCTTGGCTTTACCGCTCCGGTAGTGCTTGGCAAGGTACTGTGGGGAGGCCAGAAGTTTCAGGCATTCCTGCTGGACGCGGGGTATTATTTGGTCAACCTGCTTGTGATTGCCTATATTCTAAATCGTTGGGGCTAATCTCATGCTCGGTGAGCAAAGCTGCCGGAACGATAAAAGTTGTTTTGGGGATAATAAAATAAACAAAAGGCCCAAAGGGCCTTTTGTGGTCCGGCAAAAAATTTGATATACCTACGACCATGGATCCGACACTGGTAATCATCGCAGTTGTAGTAGGGGCGGCCATTCTTATCCTCCTCGGCGTGAACCTCTACGTAGCATTCCAAGCTCGCAAGCAAAAGCCCGACGAGCATTATGTGGTGTTGCACCAACGTTTTGACGCGCTCTCACAACTGCTTAACGATCAACTAAAAGCCAGCCGCGAATCTACCGAACGTGCAACACTGTCGGTACATCAGCAGGTGCAGGGCTTTACGAAAGGGATGACTGAACTACAGGAGGGTTTAAAAAACATGCATGAATCGGTGAAGGGCGTTTCGTCTTTTCAGGATTTATTTCGCAATCCTAAACTTCGTGGCCAATGGGGGGAAATGTCTCTTGAGGCGTCACTGGCCCAGTATTTTCCACGAGATAAATATACTATTCAACATTACTTTCGCTCCGGCGAAGCAGTTGATGCGGCGTTAAAGCTCCCGAACGATATTCTCTTGCCGATCGACTCGAAGTTTAACTGGGATAATTTCCAGAAAATGGTGAATGCCGATAACGACATTCATCGGGACAGCTTCCGCAAGCTTTTTCTATCCGACGTGAAAAAGAAAGTAGACGAGATAGCCACCAAATACATCTTACCATCCGAAGGAACAACTGATTTTGCGCTCATGTTTGTGCCAGCAGAGACCGTCTACTATGAGATGATCAATAACATCAAAGACGTTGATATTCCCGAGTATGCCCGGAGGAAGAAAGTTATGCTGGTTTCGCCCAACACGTTTGCGTTATCGGTTTCGGCAATCCACCATTGGTATAAAGATGTGCAAATCAACAAAGAGGCACAGTCAATACTTAAAAAACTTGAGAGGGTTGTGGCGGATAGCGGCAAACTGTCGGAAGATTTTCGCAAGCTTGGCAACCATCTTTCCAATGCCAAGTCCTCGTATGATGAAAGTGAAAAGCGACTTGGCTTGATGGTGGATCGGGTAAAGAACGTGGTGGAGATTGGTGAGCGTGGGACGAAGGAAATTGAACTCCCTAAGACGTGAGAGGAGGGTCCGGTAGTAAACAACCATGGCTCATACGAGCCATTTTTGTTATAATGAGAGACGAAATTCATGGCTGAACTCGCGCGGGCAAAAGATATCATGACAAAAGAGGTGCTTGCTGTCGGACAAGACGACAGCTTGGATGCGGTTGCAAAGATTTTTGAAAAATACGACTACGATGGTCTGCCGGTCATTGATGGTAGTCGCCGGTTAGTGGGCATTATCACCGCCTACGACATGGTGGTGCAAAGCTCCGGCATGCATTTGCCGACGGTGGTGAATATTATGGAAAAAATTTCGGTCAATCGCGCTGACCGGAAAGATCTCGATGAGCATTTTGGGCGCCTGAAGCAGATTACTGCCAAGGAAATAATGAATACCGAGCCACTGGTCGTCGATCCAGAGACTAACGTGCAGGATATTGCCAAGGCATTTGCCGAGCACCACCGCGTCAATCCCATCCCCGTGGTCAACGGCCAAGGAGTGCTCGTGGGCATCGTAAGCCGCTACGACATTATCCGGTTTTTCAATCAGCAGTTTTTGAATCAGGTGGTCGCAGGGGCCAATCGGCTTCCCACGCGCATGAAGGAATCGGAACAAGAGGTGACGGAAGCCGTGGGAGAAATTTCAAAAGAGTTTTTGCTCGTCACCAAGCGGCGTCCGCGGATATGGCGCTATATCGCGGTGGCGATGTTCATCGCGGGCCTTGCGGTGGCGTTTGCGCTCATCATCCGGATTGTCCAGCAGGTTCCATGATTTTATCCACATTGCGGCTGGTTGGATAGCGCACGCATGCTACAATGATGATATCCATGCATACGTCTGAAAGGGGGTGTCGGCATTGAACGGATTATATGGAACAACGGCACCTGATGTCGTGACGTCTTCTTTGGTGACCCTGTGGTCACAGGTTGCGTCGTTTGCGCCTCGCCTGGTGGCAGCCCTGGTGGTCTTTTTGCTTGGCTGGCTCGTGGCGGCGTTGTTGGGGCGGGTAGCGTACCATGTGGTTCGCATCTTGCACCTGGACAGCGCGTTAGGAAAAGTTGGTTTCCGGCAGGCCTGGGAGCGTAGCGGATTCCGTTTGGACAGCCCGATGTTCTTCTACGAGCTGGTCAAATGGTTCTTCATCGTTGTCTTTTTGATGGCAGCGACCAACATTCTTGGATTGAGTCAGGTCAGCGACTTGCTTGGCCGCGTGGTGTTGTACATTCCGAATGTCATTGTTGCAATCGTAGTACTGCTCATCGGCATCTTGGTGGCGAAGTTTTTGGAAGGCACGGTACGCGCATCCGTACGCGCGGCGGGACTTGCTTCGGCCAATTTCTTGGGCGCGATGACACGCTGGGCAATCTTTCTTTTTGCACTTTTGATCGCGTTGAGCCAGTTGCAAGTGGCAGAAGCGATTATTCAAACTGTGATTGTGGGCCTTGTCGCGGCGATCTCGCTGGCAGTGGGCCTCTCGTTCGGTTTGGGAAGCGTTAAGCACGCTGAAGAAGTGATGGGTCAGCTGAAAAAGCGCATAGAGGATTAACCCATAACTCAAACTAAAAACTCCCCGGTCTGGGGAGTTTTTAGTTGTTACTTTTGTTCTAGTCGCCGGAGCCCTTCTTCGAATACTGTCTTCAGTTTCGCACGTTCGGCGGGTGTAAAAGGAGATAAGACAAAGTCCTTCACGAATGCTTCTTTTGCCTTGGTTGGCTTGTCCCAGGCCTTCACACGCGCGGGATTGCTGGTGCCAATGCGGAGACGGTAGAACTTTTTCGTTTTCAGCGACTTCATGATGGATTCAATGCCGCGGTGACCGGCAGAATCTTTATCGAATGAAAGTTTTATGTTCCCGAACGGAATATCCAAATCGTCATGCACAATGATAATAGCGTTGTTAGAAACCTTGAAAAAACTTTTTAGTTTCGCGACCACAGGACCGGTCACATTGACGTAGCTTTGTGGTTTCGCAAGGAGTATCTTACCCTCTTTGCCCTTTATGGTGCAGTGGCCTTTTGCAAGCTGTGATGCGAGCTTCTTCTGCGGTTCAAAGGATCCAGCTTTGCTCTTTTTCGCTAAAAAATCTAAAAACTGCCACCCCACATTGTGGCGAGTATTGTGGTATTCCGGATCAGGATTGCCGATGCCGATGATAAGAGATTGAGCCATTATGCGGAGTATAGCGCAAACACAAAAGCGATGCTATACTGTGGGTGCTTTTATTATGCTCCACGAAGAACATTTACGAACGGGAATGGGAGAAGAGGCGGCGGCGTTTGTGTGGGAGACGGTAAAAATCGTTGTCATCTCCCTTGCCATAATCATTCCAATACGGTATTATCTCGTTCAACCCTTTTTTGTCAAAGGTGCATCGATGGAGGACAACTTCCACGATAAGGATTACATCATCATCGATAAATTGGGATACCGCCTCCATGACCCAAAAAGAGGTGACGTGGTGGTATTCCGCTTCCCCCAGGATGAGCGGGAGTACTTTATCAAGCGGATCATTGGTTTGCCGGGAGAAACAGTGGCCATTCGCAAAAATACGGTTACTGTTTATGACGATGATAATCCGCGCGGGCAGGTCCTAGACGAATCCGGATATATCTCTAGGAACCAGGAAACGCTTGGCGATCTCACGCTTAGGCTCGATGATAACGAATATTTCGTACTGGGAGATAATCGTCTTCATAGTTCGGATTCGCGGCGATGGGGACCGGTCAACCGCACTCTCATGAGCGGACGCGCCTATATCCGGCTATGGCCGTTTAATAAAATTCTTAAGATTCCTCGCGTGACGTACTGATTGCTGTTCCATTATTCATGACTGTAAAACGAGGCAAAACACTCCAGGCGCCCAAGGGCATGCACGACATTCTGCCCGAGGACCAGAAATATTGGCGCCATATCACCAAAAAAGCCGAAGGACTCCTTGAGGATTATGGCTTTGAAAAGATCGAAACGCCGATTCTTGAATCGGCTGAATTATTCGTGCGCGGTATAGGAGAGGGAACCGATATTATTGAAAAAGAAATTTATACCCTTCGCACAAAGGGTGGAGATGAACTCGCATTGCGGCCAGAGTTTACTGCATCGGTGGTGCGCGCCTATATTGAACATGGCATGCAGGTGCGCCCCCACCCGGTGAAGCTCTATTGCAATGGCCCGGTATTCCGCCACGATCAGCCGCAACACAACCGGTATCGCCAATTTCACCAGCTCAATGTGGAGACCATCGGCGACGCATCCGAAGCGGTTGATGCCGAGCTTCTCTTTTTGGGCTACCACATTCTCAAGAGTTTAGGCCTGGATGCAGTCAACGTCCACATTAACAGCATTGGCGATGCGAATTGCCGACCGGCGTATCTGCGCGCGCTGCGCGATTACTATAAGGTGCGCGTGAAAAAACTGTGTCCGCAATGCAAACTGCGTCTGAAAGAAGATGTCCTGCGGGTGCTGGACTGCAAAGAAGAAGGTTGCCGCGAGCTCGCTAAAGAAGCGCCGCAAATGATGGATTTCCTTGATGATGCCTGCAAACAGCATTTTAAGCATGTATTGGAATTTCTGGATGAAGCGAGGATTCCCTATATTCTCAATCCTTACCTAGTACGCGGGTTGGAATATTACACCCGAACCGTCTTTGAGTTTATTCCGGAAGATGCCACCGGTTCCCAAGTCGCCATCATAGCGGGAGGTCGATACGATAAACTTATTGAAACGCTGGGAGGCGCAAAGATGCCTGCGGCGGGCTGGGCGATGGGCATTGAACGGGTAGCAACACTTTTGAGGGAGCGGCAGGTCAGCGTACCCGATGCCATGCCTAAGCCAAAAGTGTTCCTTGTTCAATTGGGAGAGGTGGCCAAGCGCCGGAGCTTATTGCTTTTTGAGGAATTGCGGCGAGCGGGGATCGGCACGAAATCATCTCTCGGGCGCGACAGCATCAAGGCCCAACTGCGCATTGCCAATCGCTGGGGCGTAAAATACGCACTGATCTTTGGCCAGAAAGAAGCGATCGACGGAACTGTCATCGCGCGCGAGATGGAAACCGGTATTCAGGAGACGATTCCGCTGGAAAAAATAGTTGATGAGATAAAAAAGCGTCTTAAGAAATGATCAGTGATATCTTCTGTAAAATTATTAAAGGTGAGCTGAAATCAGATCCCGTGTTCGAGGACAAAGATTTTCTCGTTATCAAGGACATTAAACCAGCCGCTCCTGTGCATCTATTGGTTGTTCCGAAAAAGCATTTCGATGGTTTGGCAGAGTTTAAGACAAAAGACGCAGCACTTCTTGGCCGAGCATTGTTAACTGCGGAAAGGATAGCAAAAGAACAGGGATTAGGCCGTGGATACCGGCTTGTCTTGAACGAAGGCGAACACGGTGGTAAACTCGTACCTCACTTGCATATCCATATCCTAGGCGGCAAGCGCCTGGGACCAAAGATTGTGCAGGACTAGGAAAGGAGGTTCTATGGTTGAAGTTAAACGAAAACCAAATGAAAGCACCGGGAGCTTATTGCGCCGTTTTTCGCGTTTTGTGCAAGTCAGCGGCGTATTGGTGAAAGCAAAAAAATCCCAATTTCGTGCGCGTCGTCCGAACGAGCGCAAGGAAAAACTCGCCGCTATTATGGGAGTGCATCTGACGAATTTGCGCAAACGCTTGGAAAAAATGGGCAAATATAATGAAGAAGTGTTTGAAGAGGAAAAGCGTAAACTCAAACAAGAATTAGGAATTTAACCCATGATCAAAGACCAACTGCAGGCGGATCTCAAAGCCGCCATGAAATCGGGCGATGCGCAGCGAAAGATGACGGTTAGTATGGCATTGTCGGTGGTGAAAAATCGCGAACTAGAAAAACGGACGGCGCTCTCAAAATCAATCGCTGATACTGCAACACTGGAGGCCCAGAGTCAACTTACCGACGAAGAAGTCATCCAAGCCCTTGGTTCCGAAATCAAAAAACGCCGGGAAGCGATAACAACCTACGAACAGGCCAGTCGACAAGAGCTCGCCGACAAAGAACGTGCAGAAATTGATGTACTTGCCCAGTATCTGCCGGAGCAGATGTCATCCGCTGCGCTCAAGCAAGTTGTCGAAGAAATCATCAAGACGCTCCAACCTCGAGGCCTCAAGGACATGGGTCGGGTTATTAGTGCGGTCATGGCAAAGGTGAAAGGCCGCGCCGACGGTCAGGCAGTGAACTCACTGGTGAAAGAACATCTGGCAACTATCGGCTCATGACCGCCAGACCAATGCTCGATCTCGTATTCCGCGATGACACGCGTGCATGCCCCGTGGGTCAGGCGTTTTTTGTGCGTACGCTTGCGCGAGGTCTCCATGTTGTCAAAGCGCCGGCATTGCGCTACGAAATGAGCATATCTATCGTAGGTGAGAAAACGATGCGAGCGCTCAATTGGAAATTCCGGCATATGAATCGTAGTACTGATGTCCTATCGTTCCCATTGGGCGTGCAATGCCACGTTGGCTATACTATAATGGCGCTGGGAGACATTTTTATATGTTTGCCCGTGGCGCGCCGACAGGCACGCCAGGAGGGTGTTTCTCTTAAACGCACGCTAGCATGGCTAGCCGCACACGGATTTCTGCATTTACATGGCTACGATCATGAGCGTTCCGTGCGGCACGCGCGCATCATGACTCGACTTGAGCAACAAAGCATTGCCCACGTACACTAGCAAACAACGACATGGCTAAACCCTATCTTCTCACCGGCATTGACATCGGCAATTCGCAAGTCAAAGTTGCCATTGCGCAGGTTGACCCTCAAAAGCTCGAGCCCCATGTGATAGGAGTGGGGAGCGCGCCGTCTCACGGATTGCGCCGCGGCATGGTCGTTGACATGGAAGAGACGATTGAAGATATCCGCACTGCCATCCAGCACGCGCAGGCGATGGCGAAAACACCGGTCACGCGGGCCTATCTTTCGGTAAATGGATTGCATATTCAAACGCAAATTTCTCGCGGAGTCATTGCAGTATCGCGGGCCGATAACGAGATTTCTCCGCATGATATCGATCGCGTCATCCATGCCGCATCCGTAGTAAGCTTGCCTCCCAACCGCGAGATTATTCACGTTGTCCCCCGTACGTTTATCATTGACGGCACCGAGTATGTAAAAAATCCGCTAGGCATGAAGGGAGTTCGTCTTGAGGCAGATGTGCTGATTGTTGATGGTATGTCGACGTATCTTCGCAACATCGCAAAGTGTGTCAATGAAAACGGTATTGAAGTTGCCGGACTTGTCTACGCACCGCTGGCGGCGGCTCTAGCGGCGCTCGATAAAAACCAAAAGGAATACGGAGTCGTTAATCTTGATTTTGGAGGTGGGACCTCAACCATGGCGGTCTTTCAGGAAGCCGACCTCATTCATAGCGCAGTCTTTCCCATCGGATCGCGGCATATTACCAATGACCTGGCAATCGCCCTTCGCACATCCATGGATGTTGCAGAGCGCATTAAACTCGAACATGCGGCGACATCAAGCGAGGACGATTTACGGCGAAAAGAAGTCATTGACCTGTCATCCTTTCTCGAAGAACCAACGACGTGGCCCAAAAAACAACTCCTTCGTGTCGTGGATGCGCGTGTTGAGGAATTGCTTGATATGGTGAGCGAGGAACTGAAGAAGCTTGGAGACAACGCCTCACTTCCGGCGGGCGTGGTGCTCTCGGGCGGCGGCGCCCATTTGCCGAGTTTAGTTGCCATGGTACGCGAGAAACTTCGCTTACCTGTACGACTGGCGCGCATAGCTAAAATGCCTGACGGCAACCAAACCGTCCAAGACCCTGCCCTCGCTGTTGCGGTGGGATTGGTACTGTGGGGGATTGAACAGGAATTAAATCTTTCCAAGAATCGTACCCTGCTGCAGGAAGGGCCCACATGGGTGTCCAAAGTACTTGATTGGGCCAAGAATTTTCTGCCCTAGTTTTATTATCGACAGAGTTATCAACAAAGGAAAACGGCTTGCTTGCGCCCTTTTTTGTTTTGTGATAATACGCAGGAGATTTATTGCTTTTCCTCGCTTATATGCCACAGGTGAAACCCCAATTTGAAACTTTTGCTCGCATCAAAGTGTGCGGTCTCGGAGGATCGGGCGGCAATGCGCTTGCGCGCATGATTGAGGCGCGTATTCATGGCGTTGAATTTATTGCCGTGAATACCGATGCGCAGGCACTCCACAACTCGAATGCACCAGTAAAAATTCATATCGGCAAGAGTCTTACGCGAGGCCTCGGTGCCGGTATGAATCCTGCCATAGGACGAGAGGCAGCCGAGCAGACACGGGAAGATATTCTCACCGCGCTGAAGGGCGCGGACATGATTTTTATTGCCTATGGCCTCGGCGGAGGCACCGGCACCGGCGCGGGGCCGGTCATCGCTGACATTGCGCGTGATGTGGGAGCGCTGACGGTCGCCGTGGTGACTAAGCCGTTTGCATTTGAAGGTGCACAACGCACGCGTATCGCAGAAGAGGGTTTGCATATGTTGCGTGATAAGGTTGATGCACTGATTACTGTCCCCAACGATCGACTCTTGTCGGTCATTGATCGTAAGACGCCATTGTTGGAGTCATTCAATATTGTTGACGACGTACTGCGTCAAGGCGTGCAGGGCATTTCTGATCTTATCACCATTCCCGGTATCGTTAATGTTGATTTTGCGGATGTGAAAGCCATTATGATTAATTCCGGCTCGGCACTCATGGGTATCGGCCGAGCCAGTGGTGAAGATCGCGCGATTGAGGCAGCAAAAATGGCGATCAATTCGCCGCTATTGGAACTTTCTATTGATGGCGCACGCGGGGTGCTGTTCAATGTTTCCGGCGGACCCGATATGGCAATGGCAGAAATCAGCGAAGCGGCGCGTGTTATCACCGAGCATATCGATCCGGACGCAAAAGTGATCTTTGGCGCGGTCATTGATGACAAGTTAAAGAAGGGAGAAATTAAAATTACGGTTGTCGCAACCGGTTTTGCCAACGGATTTAACGTACCGGCGCGCAATACGTATGCGCCATCGGGGATTAGTCTTTTTGATGGCGTGAAAAAATCACTAGAGCCACGTCCGGTAGAGCCATCGCCGCAGTCACCTCCTCCTCAAAAGGAAGTAAAGGAACTTATTGACGACTCCCTTGATGCGGGACTCGACATTCCTGCCTTTATCCGACGTAAAATGAACAAGTAGACGTTCAAAAACCCCACTCTCGTGGGGTTTTTGATTTTTCCGGTTCGCGCGGTCAAGAATAGCAGTTATCAACAGAGACAGGGGGCTACCATTTGATTACAATTCGGTTAGAGGTTTTCTTGAAAAGGAATAAATGCACCAGCTCGCTCTACCGCGGGCTGGTTGTGTCTTTGTCTTTTTTGTCTCGGTATGAACGGAACACCAGCTTACCCGGCACACACACCGTCTCTCGATGCTCGCCCGAGTGTTGCTAATGGACATGCGCACACTGCACGCGCGCAAGGTTTTACGTGGCAGAGGTTATTTGGCGCCGGAGATCCCTACGACGCGATTACGTGGGAAAAGCGCACGGCGAAAATCACCAAGAGTGATGGCACGGTAGTTTTTGAACAGCGCGATATAGAAGTTCCGAATTTTTGGAGCCAAACGGCCACCGATATTGTGGCATCCAAATATTTTCGCGGAAAACTCGGTACACCCGAGCGGGAAATAAGCGTTAAGCAGATGATTGATCGAGTTGCTAAGACTATTGGTAGCTGGGCACACCAGGACGGATACTTTACCACGGTGCAGGACGCGGAACACTACACTCTTGATCTCACGTGGTTGCTGGTCAATCAGTATTTTTCATTCAATAGTCCGGTCTGGTTCAATGTCGGCGTCTTCGAGCGGCCGCAATGTTCGGCGTGTTTCATCCTTGCTGTCGAAGATAACATGCAGTCCATCCTTGAGTGGTTCCGCGACGAGGGCATTATCTTTAAAGGCGGTTCTGGATCTGGGGTGGATGTTTCAAAAATTCGTTCTTCGAAGGAACAACTCTCAAAGGGCGGGTACTCGTCGGGACCGGTTTCATTTATGAAGGGCGCTGACGGCGTTGCCAACACGATTCGTTCCGGTGGCACCACGCGGCGGGCCGCTAAAATGGTGGTTATGAATGTAGATCATCCGGATCTCAAAGATTTTATCTACGCAAAACAGCACATTGAGAATATGACTCGAGTGTTGGTACAGAATGGATTTGCCAACACGCTCGACGGAGATTTATTTTCACCTTACACACTCTTGCCGTATCAGAACGCCAACAATTCGGTGCGCGTCACCGATGAATTTATGCATGCGGTGGAGCAGGACCAGATGTGGGATCTCAGGGCGCGCGTGAGCGGGGAAACGCTTGAGCACGTACGCGCAAGAGAGATTATAGATTGGATTGCGGATGCGGCGTGGCACAGCGCCGATCCTGGTATGCAATACGATACGACCATCAATCGTTGGCACACCTGCCCCAACGCGGGTCGCATTAATGCTTCCAATCCATGCAGCGAGTATATGCACCTGGACAACAGTGCATGTAACTTAGCCTCGTTGAACTTATTGCGTTTTTTGAGTTCTGATGGGCGTTTTAACATCGAGCTCTTTAAGCGCGCAGTTGACACCGTTATCTTGGCTCAGGATATCGTCATTGATCGCTCTTCGTATCCCACAGAAAAAATTACTGCCAATGCCCGTGCCTATCGCGAGCTTGGCCTTGGCTATGCGAATCTCGGTTCATTACTGATGGTGCTTGGGTTACCCTACGATTCTGATGAAGGCCGCATGCTTGCCGGACAGATTACTTCATTGATGTGTGGAGAAGCGTATCGCATGTCGGGACTCCTTGCCGATGTCAAAGGTCCCTACGATGGGTATGCGAAAAACAAGGAACCGCAGCTCAATGTCATTACCATGCACTTGCATGAAGCGGAGCGTTTGTACGCTCAAGCAACCCACTCTGCGGTTGGTGGCCACGATCTCCAGATTGCATCACGCATGGTGTGGCACGAAGCATTGGAGACCGCGCGCATGAACGGTGTGCGCAATTCTCAAATGACGGTACTGGCTCCTACGGGGACCATCGCCTTCATGATGGATTGTGATACAACGGGCGTAGAGCCAGACATCGCTCTTATCAAATATAAGAAACTGGTAGGAGGGGGCACGCTTAAATTGGTCAATAGCCAAGTGCCTGTGGCGTTGGCACGATTGGGATACAATGAAGATAATGTGCAGCGAATCACTGCACACCTCATGAAGCACGATACGATTGAGGGAGCGCCGGGGCTCAAAGAGAAACATCTTGCCGTATTTGATTGTGCCTTCAGGGCGGCCAACGGTATTCGCAGCATCAGTTATCTGGGTCACTTGAGAATGATGGCCGCGGCACAGCCGTTTATTTCCGGTGCGATTTCTAAGACCATTAACTTACCAGCGGATGCAACGCGCGAGGACGTGAAAGACGCTTTCATGCACGGTTGGAAGCTTGGTTTGAAGGCGATCGCGGTATATCGCGATGGGTCAAAATCAGTCCAGCCACTCAATACCAAAAAAGAAGAGAAGAACGGCCATCCTGCGGATGTGCGTGACGGGTTTGCACGCGTGCGACTACCCGAAGAGCGTCCAGCGATCACTCACAAGTTTTCCGTGGCAGGATATGAGGGCTATCTGACGGTAGGCCTCTATCCCGATACGCAAAAACCGGGGGAGACGTTTCTTTCTATCGCCAAAGAGGGAAGCACGGTATCGGGACTTCTCAACACTATTGCCATTCTGACATCCATGTGTCTGCAGTCGGGTATTCCCCTAAAAATGCTGGTCAGGAAGTTCAAAGACATGAGCTTTGCTCCCGCGGGATTTACCGAAAACCCCGATATTCCCATGGCAAAATCGATTATTGACTATATGTTCCGGTACATGGGCATGAGGTTTTTGAGCCGGGAAGATCGCGATGAAATTTTTGGATCTGGTCACGCCGCGGCGACATCAACGGTAGCTGCAACTGACATCGTGGCTCCGGCACGCGATACGAATGATGCGGTCGTTGCCCAACTTGCCTCACTGCCACCACTGGCAACCGGTAATGGCAACGGACACCATTCCAGCATGTCAGCGCGTCCCGTTTCCAATGCCGATGCTCCTGCGTGTCAGTGCGGCACGCTCATGGTGCGTACCGGTGCGTGCTATACGTGTCCGTCCTGCGGCACGACATCCGGAGTGTGTAGTTAATGATTCCGTAGAGAAAACGACCCCACCTGTATGGGGTCGTTTTCTGTTGATAGAGATCTTGCTACAGTAGACGCAATGCATAAATCACAGGTGCTTATCGTACTCGCACTGGCCTATATCGCGGGAGTTGCTATCGGGTCTCTTAATGTCGTAAACGAACCATGGATGGTACGACTCGTTACTCTCGCATTGCTCCTATTGGTGGTATCGGTGTACCGGCGGACATTTGGAGAAAGTGCGCAGGGGTATCGCCGACGAATGACGGGAGTGTTGACCGCATGCCTACTATTTGTATGTGTGGGCGGCATCTATCGTTACGGATATGTGAACGCAACTCACGGTATCCTATCCCAATACGCTGATCGTCGGGCAGGTACGCAACTGGTCTCTACTACTATGCAGGGATATGTTGATGGAGATCCCGTCACCACCAATGGCCGCACATCAGTTCCCTTTCGTGTCACCGAGATTCTTGCCGCTTCGCGGGTCATTTTCGTTCACGAACGCATGCTGGTCTATCTTGTCGATGCTGACGTGCGCTATGGAGCATTTTTGCAATTGCGGGGGACGCCCGAGACACCAAAAGCAATTTCTAGCTTTGATTATGCGGCGTATCTCCGTAAGGACGGCATAAGCTATATTGTTTCGAGTCCGAAGGCACAGCGCATTGAAAAGCTCTATCACCTCACATGGCGCGATCGCGTACAGTTGGCGCTTTTGAGGCCGCTTATCACAACCCGCAACGCATTTATCACTTCGCTCCAACAAGCCGTTCCCGATCCCGCCGCCCCCTATCTGACGGGGATGCTCTTGGGCATCCGATCACAATTGTCTGATGCTATGCGCGAAGCGTTCAATCGCACCAGCACGTCGCACATTCTTGCTATCTCCGGCTACAATATTTCCATCGTTGCCCAGCTGGTCATGTCAGTGTTCCTGCTCGCGCTCTACCGCCGCCGCGCGTTTTGGGTCACCATCATGATCATCGGTCTTTTCACACTTATGACTGGCGCGTCAGCTTCTGTTCTCCGGGCGGCTATTATGGGAGTGCTCGTACTTGCCGCGCTGAGTTATGGACGGCTCTATGATGGTACGACGGCAGTTGTCAGTGCTGGAGCGGTCATGTTGGTGGTCAACCCCCTCCTTTTAAGAAGCGACATCGGTTTTCAGCTTTCATTTGTGGCAACCCTCGGCATCATGCTGGTGTATGAGCCGATCGAGACATGGTTGCGAAAAAAGAGTATTGGCGAATCACTACGTCCGGTGCTGGCAACTACGCTTGCGGCGCAAATAGCGGTGATGCCCCTGCTCGCCTACCACTTTCAGACGGTTTCTCTTCTTGCATTGCCAGTCAATGTATTGATATTGCCCTTCGTGCCCCCCGCGATGCTTTTGGGGTTCGTAGCAGGAGCGCTCGGATTAGTGTGGTCATTGGGAGCAAAAGTGGTGGGAACGGTTGCGTGGGCAGTGAGCGCCTACCAACTCTTGGTGGTGCAGTTGTTTGCAGATATTCCGTGGTCGGCGGTACGCGTATCTGTTTCACCGGTAGTGGTTATGATCATCTACGCGATAATGGGATGGTATCTATGGCGATATCGTTATGCGAAATAGACAACTTGGCATTGTTCATGCAGTTATTATTATCGTCCTTGCGGGGTTGGCATACGCCAGTACGCGGGCCGCAGGAAGTGATGACGGTCTACTTCATGTCTATGTGCTGGACGTGGGACAGGGCGATGCTATTTTCATTGAATCGCCTAATCATACCCAGGTGCTTATTGACGGTGGGCGACCGGATAATCGAGTACTCGAGCAATTGGCTGAAATTTTGCCACCGCTGGATCGTACTATTGACGCGGTTGTTGTTACCCATCCGCACGCGGACCATATTGGCGGGTTATCAGCAGTATTATCCCGCTATGATGTTGGAGCCGTGGTTGAGGCAACGGAACGGTATGACAGCAGTGAGTATCGCACATGGGAACGCGCGGTTGATACCGAAGGCGCAACACGCGTTGATGCCATAGCTGGCACGTCACTTGATTTAGGCGGAGGCGTGACGCTCTCGATACTATATCCTTCTGCATCTGCGCAAAATATAGCTACGAAAAAACCGCATTCCTATAATGTCACCACACTACTTACCTACGGCACGACGAGGATGCTTTTAACGGGCGATATGGAAGGTGATGCGGAACAGGCGCTCATAAACCACGCGCTCCCCATTGACGTAGATGTTCTTAAGGTTGGACACCACGGGTCAACAACCTCATCGTCAACCGCGTTCCTGAATGCAACCAGTCCGCGGGTCGCCCTGATATCCGTGGGAGCACGTAATACCTATCACCATCCTGCGCCTTCTACCCTTGCACGCCTTGAACGAATGGGGATTCCGTATTATCGTACCGATGCTCACGGCACAGTAGAAGTTATCAGCGACGGCGCTACATTTGCTGTGATTCCAGAAAAATAATAATGATGCTTGAACGCACCCTTGTATTACTCAAACCAGATGCCCTCGATAGAGGAATTATAGGCGAGCTTACCACGCGTTTTGAACGCGTAGGGGCAAAGTTGGTTGGCATGAAACTTTTGGTATCTAAAAAGGATACCGCCCAAAAGCATTATCGAAAGGATATCGCCGATCGTTATGGTAAAGCCGTTCGGGATATGATGATTGCTATGCTTGTCTCCGGCCCCATAGTTGCAATGGTATGGGAGGGAGTCGGTATTATCGAAGTTATACGAAAATTAGTGGGAGCGACGTATCCTCAACTTGCCGCACCAGGCACTATCCGGGGTGATTACGCCCATGTTTCAAAGGATTATGCGAATGCGAAGAAAATTGGAGTTTTCAACCTTGTGCATGCGAGCGCGAATGCCGAAGAAGCAAAAATAGAAATTGATATTTGGTTCAAACCGGAAGAACTTGTAAAACATAGGCCAGGGTACACCCGGATAACGCTACGAGAGAATGAATGAGCGAGCAAAATGTCCAGAAGTGGATAAGTGAATTTAGGCCCTAAAAATGGGCTGTTTTTTTGTCTTGCTCCGTGTTAAGCGAGGGGTATAATGAAGGCAGCCCTTTTGTAGGCACAAGCTTTAGACTAAGTAATTTGCATCGGGATCCTCACATCGCGCTGTCCTGTGGGATAGCGCTGCGGGAACCCACTTGCCGTCGTGCTAAGTCTTGTTGCTTATGAGGGGGCGTGGTCAAACTACAAAACGGCCTGCGGGCCGTTTTGTAGTTCTTGTTGATCTAGGAATGTGGCCACTCAATCGCATGTAGTTGCGTTAGTAATGGTTGGGCCGTCTTCGTATTGATGGATTTTATATAATCAATTAACGATCTTAGACTTTCCATCGTTTTTGCTGGGTTGGCTCGATATTCTTCATCAAAATTTCCCTGCCCATATATCCCTAACGACCTTTTAATTCTTTTCAACATTTCAGCACTTATATCAAGATTTTTGTCGTTCACTTTGATTCCACAGACAATTTGTTCTGATGTCTTTGCCTGTTCTCTGCGTTCTGTGCGTTTGTGCATATTCAGCTCGTATCCGTTGTTTTTTAATATCGAAGATGTATTTCCGAATAATCGGTTAGGGTTTCTCGTCCCAGAAATTGTCATATCGTCAAAAAAACGAGTGTATGTATATCCACGCGCTTTACACAACTTAAAAATTCTCTGATCTACTGGCCATAAAATCATATTCGCGAGGACGGGACTTGTTGGAGCACCTTGGGGGAGTTGGTAATCATAAGTTGTAAGTCGGGTTAAGCAATCCGCAACATTATTATGACATCCAAGTTCTTCATAGAAATGCCGAACTTTCTTGAAGTGCGTCGATGGAAAGAACTTCTTTATATCAAGGCAACTTACCCACCCCTTTTGTCTATGAGGTAGCGCATTCGTGATGATTGATCTCCCTTGGATGCCTCCGTGTACATAATGAGGAAATTCAATATGAAATAGTTTATGCAGGATCGTTCGTTGTACATTCTTAAGGTTCTCGGCGGGAATGGAGAGTGTTCTGCCTGCTATCGGTTTTTCTCTGTACAGGTATTGTGTTCTCGCCGCCAGGCTTAGAAGATATCTTTTTGAATATCCAAGAAGTTGGGCAAGTTGACCAACCGTTTCAATATTTAGGCGCCACTCCGTAGGATACATGGTTCTTTAACGAACATTACCAGCAGAATTTGCTGGTAATGGTTGATAATACGAGCGCAGGTTCCTGAATATTTCCAGCATTGTCTTAACGATATCTAATAATAGACGAATGGTGGGGACTACTCCTAAAACCTTGCGCCACGATAACCTTCGTATGAAGTTTCTCATATGGGTAACGTGGCTAAATTAATCAGCGCAATATTATTGCTGACGACCAATTTAGATACTCTAACCAACAATAATTTAATCTCGTGGATCACTGCGCTGTAGATTTGCCTCTTAACGTCAAGAAATTCTTGAGGCGTGTTGCCGTAACAAGTATAGAGCTCGGTCTCATGCTTGAGAACTTGCCCCACGGCATTTTAAAGTCGCCCGATGGCGATCAGACAGGTGTCTGGTTATTTTGGAGAGTAATTTGCAAGGTTCTATGTACGAGACTTAGAAAATTATAGCACAAAAATCTTCCGTGTGGAAGTCCGAAGGTGGATATCTTATCGGATTACATGTTCCTGTGAATTTTTCGTCGCCATGGTCGGGCTAGTGGGAGTCGGACCCACCGTTTCATGCACCCCATGCATGTGTGTTACCGATACACTATAGCCCGACCGCGACGACGAAAACAAGTTTTCTAAAATTCCCGTTAGAATGCTCCCAGCATTCTAGCCCCCCAGCATGTGTAATACCGTTATACCACAGCCCGAAATAACTTTTTGTATTATAGCGATCGGGCCGGAGAACGAAAGACCCGGACTACCGGGTCTTGTGGAGCGCTTTGATACAGTCGGTGCAGATTTTTATCCGCTTACCGTTCACGCGTGCCCATTGCAGATTGGGCATACTGCGGTGCTTGCCGGTTGGATTATAATGGCCCCGGAGTAGTTTTCGGGTGGTGACCATGATTGGTTTTTTGCCGCAGTTAGGACAACGAGTTGCCATATAACAAAGTTTATAAAGTGAAAAGTTCTTAAAGTTTGTAAAGTAAGAAACTTTAAAAACCTTATGAACCTTAGGAACTTTTAACTCACAAAGCGGTTTACAGCATAACGCGAAATTGGTATTTTGGCAACATGGATGATGTAATGCTACTTCTATTCCAGATTGTTGTGCTGGTGTATTCTGTGGTGATTCACGAGGTGTCTCACGGTCTTGCGGCACAAGCATTGGGAGACCATACCGCCGAACACGCTGGCCGCCTAACTCTCAATCCGCTTAAGCACCTGGATATGTTCGGGTCGTTTATTCTGCCGCTGTTGTTGGTGGTGGCACGTGCACCGTTTCTGTTTGGTTATGCGAAGCCGGTACCCTATAATCCGGATAATTTGTCAGATCGCGTCTACGGCCCTGCCAAGGTTGCTATGGCTGGTCCGGTATCTAATCTCGCTCTGGCAGTCATATTTGGGTTGGCATTGCGTGTAATGGTTGAAACGGGATATAGCGGCCTTTTCACAAATCTCTTTTCCTACATTGTGGCGCTCAACCTCGTGCTCGCTATATTTAATTTAGTCCCCATCCCCCCGTTAGACGGCCATTGGCTACTGATGATCGCGTTACCCGTGCGCTGGTTTGGATTACGGACGGCCCTCTATCGGTATAGTTTGCCGTTTCTCTTTATTTTTATTGTCTTTCTGTTTCCGTTCCTGTCGCCTGTCATTGCCGGACTCTATTTTCTCATTACGGGCCAATCGTGGCAGTAATTGACGAAGATGCCTATTTTTGTTACCATGGCTCTGCTTTTTTATGCCAACGTTCAATCAAATTCTTCGCGCGCCGCGCAAAGTTTCCCGGGCTAAAACAAAATCCCCGGCGCTTACGTTTGGCTTTAATACCCTTAAGAATCGGCCCGTTGATTTCCCCGCGCCGTTCAAGCGCGGTGTGTGCGTAAAAGTGACCACTACGACGCCGAAAAAGCCCAACTCGGCATTGAGAAAAATTGCCCGTGTGCGCCTCACGAACGGTATGGAGGTCACCGCCTATATCCCGGGTATTGGCCACAACCTCCAGGAACACTCCGTCGTGATTATTCGTGGCGGTCGCGTGAAGGACTTGCCCGGCGTGCGCTATCATGTGGTGCGTGGCTTGCTTGACGCATCGGGCGTTGAGGGCCGCCGACAAGAGCGCTCAAAATACGGAGCCAAGAAACCAAAGTAATGCGACGACCCATTAAAAAAAGAAACACTATTCAACCAGATCCGCGCCACGGCAGTCTTGTCGTAGCGAAGTTTATTAATAAGGTTATGGTGGCGGGCAAAAAATCAGTGGCCAGCCGTATTGTGTACGGGGCACTCGATAATGCGGCAAAAAAAGCCGGCAAAACCCCGAATGAACTTTTAGAAAAGGTACTTGAACACGTGTCGCCCACCGTGGAACTTAAGTCTCGCCGCGTAGGAGGCGCCAACTATCAGGTGCCCATTGAAGTGCGTCCGGAGCGCCGTCTCGCGCTGGCCATTCGGTGGATTGTTGACGCCGCTCGCTCCCAGAAGGGCAAAAATATGCACGTGCGTTTGAGCGAGGAATTTCTCAATGCATTCAATAATACTGGCACTGCAGTAAAAAAGCGCGCCGATGTGCATCGTATGGCCGACGCCAACAAGGCCTTTGCTCACTTAGCATGGTAAGGGCTTTGCCCGTGCGCAGCGAAGCGAGCACGGCTGCAAAACCTTACCCGCCTAAGTTTTGCTTAGCAAAATTTAGGCGGGTGCTGAGTTTTGTAAAATGTTCGTTTGCTTCGCGTTAACTCACATAACAAAACTCGCATGGCGGATTACCCAATCGAAAAAATAAGAAATATAGGAGTTATTGCCCATATTGACGCCGGAAAAACTACTACGTCCGAGCGTATTTTGTTTTACACGGGAATCTCACATAAAATCGGCGAAGTTCACGAAGGGGACACCATTATGGACTGGATGGAGCAGGAGCGTGAACGCGGCATTACTATCACTGCGGCCGCGACGACTGCGTATTGGGTTCCAACAGAGTTCCTTGACCGGCTAAAGCACGGTCAGGAAACCACTCCGAGCACCGATGCGAAAGATAAAGACACTGACAAAGTAAAACTGAATATTATCGACACGCCTGGGCACATCGACTTTACCATCGAAGTGAAACGTTCCCTGCGTGTGCTCGACGGCGCGGTGGTGGTGTTCGATGGAGTCGCCGGCGTCGAGCCGCAGTCAGAGACCAACTGGCGCTATGCGGATGACTACAATGTGCCGCGGTTGTGTTTCATCAATAAACTCGATCGTCTCGGGGCCTCTTTTGAACGCTCCTATCAATCCATTCTTGAACGCTTGTCGCCCCACGCGGTAAAGTTCCAAATTCCCGACGGACATGAAGATCAATTCAAGGGCGTCGTGGATCTTTTAACCATGCAGTATATCACCTTTGAGGGAGACAAGGGCGAACGCGTCATCAAGAGTGAAATCCCCGCCCATCTCAAAGAACAAGCGAGTAAAGAACGCGCGGTTCTTATAGAAAAGATTGTTGAACACGACGATCAGGCGATGCATGACTACCTTGAGGGTAAAGAGATCACTCTGGAGCGTTTGCGGACGATTGCCCGCAAGGCGACTATTGCCGGTACTATCTATCCGGTGTTTTGCGGTTCTGCCCTCAAGAACAAGGGAGTTCAACTCGTCCTCGATGCGGTGGCGTACTACCTTCCTTCTCCACTTGACATCCCTGCGATCAAGGGCATTGATATCAAAACGAGTCAACCCATTGAACGCCATGCTGATGACAAAGAGCCCTTCGCCGCGCTGGCATTTAAGACCGCCACCGATCCCTATGTGGGCGCACTGACCTTTTTCCGTGTATACTCGGGCACACTTTCCGCTGGTTCGTATGTGCTGAACGCGCGCTCCGGCAATCAGGAACGCATCAGCCGTATTGTGCGCCTGCATGCGAACGAGCGCCAGGAAATCAAAGAAGTGTTTGCTGGCAATATCGCCGCAACCGTGGGTCTGAAAGACACAAAGACAGGGGATACGCTGTGCGATCCCGAGTCCCCGGTTATTTTGGAGGGTATCGTAGTGCCGGAGCCGGTCATTTCACTTCGTATTGAACCAAAAACAAAAGCGGACCAAGAAAAAATGGGAATCGCATTAAAGAAGCTCTCTGACGAAGATCCCACATTCCGCATTTCAAGCGACCAGGAAACCAACGAGATGATTATTTCTGGCATGGGTGAATTACATCTAGAAATTCTTGTTGACCGCATGAAGCGGGAATTTGGCGTGGATGCCAACGTCGGCCGTCCGCAGGTCGCCTACAAAGAAACTATTACTGGCAATGCCGAAGCCGAGGGTAGATACATTCGTCAGTCAGGCGGACGTGGTCAGTATGGCCATGTGTGGTTGCGCGTGGAGCCGCAGGAACGAAGCAAGGGTTTTGAGTTTGTCGATGCGATTAAAGGCGGCTCGATTCCACAGGAATTCATCGGGCCGACACAGAAGGGCGTCATCGAAGGCATGACGAAAGGCACCATAGCCGGCTTTCCCATGGTGGACATGAAAGTCACGCTCTACGACGGCTCGTACCATGAAGTTGATTCTTCCGAAATCGCATTTAAGATTGCCGGCTCGATTGCGCTACAGGAAGCGGTCAAGCGCGCTAAGCCGGTGATCCTCGAACCGATTATGAAAGTGGAAATTATCGTGCCGGATCAGTTTCTGGGGTCAACAACGGGCGATCTCGCATCCCGCCGTGGACAAATCGACAGCGTAAACGATCGCGGTTCTCTCAACCTGAAAATTATTGATGCGCATGTGCCGCTCTCTGAAATGTTCGGCTATGCAACGTCTATTCGCTCGCTTTCTGAAGGAAGAGGAACTTTTACTATGGAATTTGATCATTATGAGCCAGTGCCGGCCAATATTGCCCAGCAAATTGCCGAGGGGAAGAAGTAGTTGCTTTTTTCTATAGGTAGAGTACAACAGGGCCATGGATATCAACGAACTAAAGTTTCTCCTCAAACATTCCGCGTCTGTAGTACTCATGGAAAACGGCCAGCCATCCCTGGTTATTGTTGATTATAATGTGTATAAGAGTCTTTTGCCGAGCGAACCAAGCATGCCTCGTGGGACAGATATCGGCGCCCAGCCGAGAGTCACGAACCCGGGATCTCCGGTCGGTGAACAGCAGTTTTCTCCCGAAGAACAAGAAGCGGTTGAGCGTCTCAACCGGGAAATCCAAGCCCTCAAAGAACAGATTGCGATGGAAGAGACGGGAGAGTAATCGTTTCGCGATAACCTCCCCAGACAGGCCGTGTCAGCGTGTCCAGCGACACGCCGCACTAATTCTCGGTGCGCTGTTCTGCTGAAACCCTGCCAGCGCACCTGCGAGTTGCCTGCGTAGGGGAGGTTATTGCTTCACTCCTAGTTTTCTAGGTATTACTTGACTTATTGCATCGCCCTGCTACAATGGACGGTACGTTTTAATTACGCATGCTCAAGGGATAGTACACGAGCGGGAAACCGCTCGCGTGTTGTCCAAAGAGGATCATGCGAGTGTTTACACAATGGCAGAGGCAACAAAGTTTGAACGGAATAAGACCCACCTCAACATCGGCACTATCGGCCATGTTGACCACGGCAAAACCACGCTGACTGCGGCGATTTTGCATGTGCTGGATATGCATAAGGACGAGGGCTACGGCGCTCGTGTGGAGCAGGTTGATCAAATCGACAGCGCTCCCGAGGAAAAGGCTCGTGGTATCACCATCTCACTTCACCACTCGGAGTACTGGACTCCCAAGCGGCACTATGCACACGTGGACGCTCCCGGGCACCAGGACTATATCAAGAATATGATCACCGGTGCGGCGCAGATGGACGCGGCCATTGTTGTGGTCGGCGCCTCCGACGGTCCCATGCCTCAAACTCGTGAACACATTCTCTTGGCTCGTCAGGTTGGCGTACCCTACATTATTGTATTTTTGAACAAGGTGGATATGGTGGACGATCCGGAAATGGTGGATCTCGTTGAAGCAGAAATCCGCGAGCTCTTAAAGAAATACCAGTTCCCCGGCGACACCACGCCTATTATTCGCGGCTCAGGTCTCAAGGCGCTTGAAGCCAAATCAAAGGACGACGAATGGGCTAAGAAAGTCAAAGAGCTCATTGATACGATGGATTCGTATGTTCCCGATCCCCAGCGCGAGATTGAAAAGCCATTCCTGATGCCCATTGAGGACATCTTCTCGATCGAAGGCCGCGGGACGGTGGTGACCGGCCGCATCGAGCGCGGCAAGGTCAAGGTCAACGAAGAAATTGAAATCGTAGGCCTCCAACCCACCTCAAAGACGGTGGTGACGGGTATCGAAATGTTCAATAAGCAGCTTGACGAAGGTATGGCGGGTGACAACGCGGGCGTTCTTCTGCGCGGTACCAAGAAGGAAGACGTGGAACGCGGTCAGGTGCTTGCAAAGCCCGGTTCCATTACTCCTCATACCGAATTTGACGCTGAAATCTATGTGCTGACTAAGGAAGAGGGCGGACGCCATACCCCATTCTTCAAGGGATATAAGCCGCAATTCTACTTCCGTACGACGGATGTTACCGGCGAGGTGTTCCTGCCGGAAGGCGCAGAGATGGTGATGCCTGGCGATACCGCCAACCTCAAAGTAAAACTCATCGCACCGATTGCCATGGAAGAAAAACAGCGCTTCGCGATTCGCGAAGGCGGCAAGACAGTCGGCGCTGGTGTGGTAACCAAAATTCACGCGTAAATCATCTTCCCGCCCCCGGAACCGGGGGCGGGATTCGTTCCTTAGAAAGCGATCATGGCGAAAAAAACATCCGAAGCCCAGCGCATCCGCATCAAGCTCAAGGCATACGATAGCAAGATTATCGATAAATCTGCCCAGCAGATTGTGGAGACCATCGAGCGATATGGCGGCAAACCCGTAGGGCCCGTGCCGCTGCCGACCGACACTCGCAAGTTCACCGTCAACCGCTCATCCTTCATCGATAAGCAGTCCCGTGAGCAATTTGAAATGCGAGTGCATAAACGGCTGATTGATATCACTTCGCCTACGCCAAAGATTATTGATTCACTGATGAACTTGAGTTTGCCGACAGGAGTCGATATCGAGGTGAAGATGTAATTATTACTTTACTTCCCGCATCACCAGCTATGGTGTGGGAGACTAAGGTAGTAATCCTTTCATGCATTACGCCTTACCGTGCTACCCGGCACGGACAAGCTGTGGCCGTGCTATTCTATGTCCCCAGCTCAAACTGGGTTTTACGTTTCTTATATGACAAGGTTTATTCTCGGCACCAAAGCCGGTATGACACAAATAGTTGATCGCGGTGTCGCCACGCCCGTGACGGTTATTCGCGTTGAACCCAATGTGGTCATTCAGGTGAAATCCAAAGAAAAAGACGGGTATGAAGCGGTGCAAGTTGGCACAGGCACAAAGCGGCGAGTTGCGAAACCGCAGAGAGGTCATTTCGGCGATCTCGGCACATTTCGCTTTGTAAGGGAATTCCGCGCAACCAAAGGAGGCGACAAGGAATTGGCCAAGGGTGATACGCTGGATGCTTCAATATTTACCCCCGGCGATACCGTAAAGGTGGCGGGGATCAGCAAGGGAAAAGGATTCCAAGGCGGAGTAAAGCGTCATGGATTTTCAGGGATGCCAGAAAGTCATGGTCACCATCACGTTCGAAAACACATCGGCTCCATCGGTCAGCGTTTTCCTCAGCACACGCTCAAGGGCAAAAGAATGGCGGGGCACATGGGAGCTGAACGCGTGACCATGCGAGGTCTGAAAGTACTAACCGTAGATGCTGAACAGGGACTTCTGGCGGTGAAAGGATCGGTACCAGGTCAGAAGGGGACACTGTTAGAAGTTGTCGGACAATAATGCATATGGAAACCACGCTCTACAATCAAGAGGGGCAATCCATCGGTACCGTATCGCTCAACGACGCGGTGTTTAACGCGCCTATGAATCGCGATCTGCTTCATCAGGTGGTTACCGCATACGAAGCCAATAAACGGCAAGTGATTGCTCACGCCAAAGGCCGTAGCGAAGTACGTGGCGGTGGCAAAAAACCCTGGCAGCAGAAAGGCACTGGCCGTGCGCGTCACGGATCCATCCGCTCACCACTGTGGAAGGGCGGCGGCGTGACATTCGGTCCAACGAAGGAACGCGATTTCTCAAAAAAGATCAATAAGAGCATGGCGCGCAAAGCGTTGACCGTCGCACTATCGGAGAAATTGCGCGTTAATGCACTGGCAGTGGTCGACAACATCACGCTTCCCGAAGTAAAGACAAAACATATCGCAAAAACGCTCGCGGGTATTGCCCATGCGTTCGGCGACCACGCCAGGGGTTCTCTGCTTATGGTGATTCCCTCGGTCAAAAGTCATGGCGGTTTGGTACGGGCATCGCGGAACCTGCCGGTTACCAAAACGATCGAAGTGCGTAATATCAACGCCCGCGATGTGTTGGCATACCGGCATATTGTAGTATTGCAGGAGGCATTGCCGACGCTTGGCGCGGCGCGTGCCCGTACCTAATTTTCTACTATGGCATTTCATTTATTTGGATCGTCAAAAAAGTCCCGATCGCAAAGCGATCGAGGATCCTCGATCCCGGAGGGATCGGGAAAAGCTCCATCGATAGCCCAGGAACAGGTTGCGCCCGCCGTAGGACCGGCGCTTGGTCCCATTGCCGGAACATCGGCATACCGCGTGCTCCAATCACTGTATGTCAGTGAGAAGGCCTCGCGTCTTGCGGGGAGTAATCAATATGTATTTCGGGTGACGCCCGATGCCAATAAGGAAGAGATCAAAAAACAGATCAGTCGTCTCTACGGCGTGACGGTGACTGCGGTGCGGGTACTGAATATGCCCAAAAAGCGCAAGGACCTTGGCAGACATCCCGGTTTTCGATCTGGTTTTCGCAAGGCAGTGGTACGACTGGCAAAAGGACAGACCATTGCACAGGCAACCCCATAACCTATGAAACAGTACAATCCCACAACGCCATCACGACGGCACATGAAGGGACACGATTTTTCCAATCTCGCCAAGATTGCTCCTTTAAAGCCGCTTGTAAAAATGTCGCACCGAGCATTTGGACGCAGTAACCAAGGGCGCATTACCAGTTTCCATCGCGGAGCTGGGGCAAAACGTCTCTATCGCACGATTGATTTCCGGCAAGACAAATTAAATGTTCCCGGCAGAGTATTTGCATTGGAGTATGATCCCAACCGAACTGCCCGTATTGCCCGTATCCATTTCGCTGATGGCGAAAAGCGCTATATTCTTGCTCCCCAGGGCCTGAACGTAGGCGATACAGTTACGACTGCCGAAAAAACACCGCTTCGTCCGGGAAACCGCATGCAACTGAAGAATATTCCGCAGGGAACCCTCGTACACAACGTTGAACTGTTTCCGGGGCAGGGTGGACGCATCGTGCGCTCAGCAGGTAGCGCCGCCACCGTGATGGCCAGTGAGGGCGGGTATGTCCAGCTTGCGATGCCGTCATCCGAGATGCGTTTAGTATCGGAAAATGCCTATGCTTCCATCGGACAACTTTCCAACCCTGAACATGCCTTGGTGGTGTTGGGGAAGGCGGGTCGTTCCCGCTGGTTGGGACGTCGTCCCAAAGTCCGCGGTACGGTCATGAATCCTGTCGATCATCCCCATGGTGGTGGTGAGGGGAAACAAGGTCGCGGTACGCGTCGTCCCAAGACACGGCATGGCAAAATCACCGGCGGCCACAAAACGCGCAATAAAAAGAAAAAGTCATCAAAGTTTATCGTTCGTCGTCGAACGAAATAATATACCATGAGCAGAAGCCTCAAAAAAGGACCCTACGTTGATCAAAAATTGCTGAAAAAAGTCAGTATGCTTCGGCCTGGCGGTAAAACCATCATTAAAACATGGTCGCGTGACTCTACGATTGTACCCGAAATGATTGGCTTTACCTTCGGTGTTCATAATGGTAAAGTGCACATTCCTGTATTGGCAACGGAGGATATGGTCGGTCATAAACTCGGGGAATTTTCATTGACCCGCAAGTTTGTTCGCCATGGAGGGCGCATGCAAAAAGAACTTGAGGCGGCGCAACGACAAAAGGAAATAGAAGCTGCACAAGCTGCCAAAGCAGAAACCGCCCCCGCCGGCGGTGCTCCTGCGGCAAAATAATTATTTATGGAAATACGCGCACGACTCAATCAGGTACACCTCGCCCCCCGCAAAGTACGGGCGGTGGTGAATGTTATCAAGAAAAAGGATGTGCTGATTGCCAAGGACCAGCTTGCCCATATGGTGAAACGTCCCGCGCATCAGATTGCCAAACTGCTAGATTCTGCCATCACCAATGCCGAATACGGGTATCAAATGGTTCCAAGCAATTTGTATGTAAAAAATGTGATCGTTGATGAGGGCACCAAGCTCAAGCGGTATTTCCCGCGCGCGCAGGGCCGGGCTACCGAGATTCAGAAAAAAACAAGCCGCATTCTGATTGTGCTTGATGAACGCGTGGCGGGTCTTAAGCAGGAGGTAAAGGCGAAAAAGAAAGAAGAAGTAATTCCGGTTCGAGGGGCTGCCACCGAAGCCACATCAACAGAAAAGAAACCCGAAATAAAAAAAGAATTAGGCAAAAAGAGCGGCCTGTTCGGCAATCTTCGCCGGAAGCTGTTCCAGCGTAAATCGGTCTAATGGGTCAAAAAATTTCTCCCACATCATTGCGTATCGGCATCAATCGTGACTGGGCGTCACGCTGGTTTGGTGGTGCCAAATATACTGGCTATCTCAAGGATGATCTGCGTGTTAGAACATATCTGGAGAAGCGGCTCAAAGGCATGGCCGTGGATCGCATTGAAATCGAGCGCGGCACCGATACGCTTAATGTCTCCATTATTACCGCACGTCCCGGTCTGATTATTGGCCGCGGCGGTGCAGGGGTGGAAGAAATTAAACAGGGGATCAGTAAATTATTGAAAGGGAAAATGGCGATTCGACTTGAAATTCAGGAGATCAAAAGCCCAGAAAGCTCTGCGGCAGTCATGGCTGAATCCATTGCTGACCAAATTGAAAAACGTATCCCATTTCGCCGCCTTCTGAAGCAAACGTTGGCCAAGATTATCGCAAGTCGCGATGTGAAAGGTGCAAAGATTCAAATTGCGGGACGATTAGATGGCGCTGAAATTGCACGCACGGAGCACTTGGAGGAGGGAAGTTTACCGCTTCAAACATTGCGCGCCGATATTGATTTTGCGCGCGCGACTGCGATGACCACCTACGGCACCATTGGCATTAAAGTGTGGATTTATAAAGGAGAGGTATTTGACAAATAATTATGCTTCAACCCGCACGCATTCAACACAGAAAAGTACATAAAGGCCGGATCGGCTCGGTGGCAACCCGTGGCGTAACTTTGAGTTTCGGCAGTTTCGGTTTGAAATCGCTTGAATCGTCGTGGATTAAGGCAAGCCAGCTAGAGTCAGCACGTCGTGCCATGGCGCGTTTTGTCCAGCGAGGTGGCAAGATATGGTTGCGGGTGTTTCCCGATAAGCCCCGTACCGCAAAGTCAGGCGAAGTGGGATTGGGCGGCGGCGCCGGTCCGTTGTCGCACTTTGTCGTGCCGGTAGAGGCGGGGCGCATCCTGTTTGAAATTGATGGCATTGCGCCGGAGCTCGCCAAGCGCGCGCTTGAATTGGCGGCACATAAACTGCCAGTGAAAACAAAAATCATTTCCCGCACGCATTAATATGAAAATGCAAGAATTACAATCAAAATCCCGATC
>ERZ1292632.591-Hain-H43-01um-R2-591-length-40114-cov-10_pt2 | contig 34577 bp, 33 predicted proteins | sample MGYA00564407_ERZ1292632 | MGnify/ENA primary metagenome ERZ1292632 (study PRJEB36523, sample SAMEA6512637) | groundwater metagenome | collected 2019-01-08 | study: AquaDiva: Metagenomics assemblies of 32 groundwater samples | reverse complement strand
TGAGCTGGGTGCGGGCAGAATTGGGAAATTCTTTCGCCTGCTCCTCGGCCGCCGCCCTGGCAAACGAGTAGAAGACGTTCTTTTCTTCAGTCGATATGCCGCTTCTGAGGATAGACGGAGAATTCGAAGATATATGTTCCATTACCTCGGGTTGGCCGAGACGCGAGGCGTTGTACGCTTTTGTAAAATATGTGGCGGCGCGCGCCGGCTCGTTGAGTTGCATAGACTTGAGCGCTTCAATCGTATAAACATTGGCCGTGAGAGGCTGAAGGTTTACAAAATAAAGAGTGAGAACCAGAACTATCGCCGCTGCCGGCAGGGCAACCGACTTTACTCTTGATTCGGAAGTATCTTTTGCCCATAGAACTTTGCCCGCGCCATGCGAATGGAGATAAGCGAGAAGCGAGAAGAAGAGCACATAGCTTGTGAGATGGTCGAAGACGAAAAAGTTGTGGAAGAAATATGCCGAGAGAAGCCCGGTAAGAATTGATTTTTCTGCGAAAGAGAAATTATTGCCTCCACGCCAGACTACGCGCAAGAAAACAACATAGAGAGCGAGATACGCGAGAATTCCTAGAAGCCCGCCCACTACCATCCAGTCGAGGAAAATATTGTGTGCGCGGTCGAACCACGGCTCAAGATGGAACATTTCCGGCTTGTAATGCTTTTGGAAAACGTAGGAGAAATTCTCCTGCCCCCAGCCGAGTATCGGCCGCTCTTTGAAACCCTCGAGCGCCATCGGCCAGACGAAGTAGCGGCCCTGCGTTTTGAGCTCCGACAGCGTTAAGGTCGAAAAACGCGACAGCACTGGATTTTTCGCCACAAATTCGGTATTTCTCACCAGGAAAAATCCGCCAACTATGACAACCAGTCCGGTGATGACGGCAATACTCAATTTTCTGATAGAGCGATCTTCCTTATTCATGAGATTTATAAGCGCCATTACCAAGAGACCGCCCAAAAGGCCCAGAATGGCTCCCCTGGTGGCCGTGTAGTAGATAATGAGCATTTGGAAGAGAATGAGAAGTCCATACGTCCAGCGCAAGCTTCTGTTCTTCCATTCGCGCGCCATGAAGAAGAGCGCCACGAAGATGTGGATGAGCATGTAAACGGCGAGATATATGGCGTTGCCGAAAGTGCCGTCCACGCGCGCCATGTCCTGCGACGGTTGGAGAATGCCCCAAACCTGGAAAATGGCGTAGCAAGCCATGATGGCCGAGGCGACAAGAGACGTGTTCCACCACCTCTTCCAATGTCTTTCTTCAAAAACCGAGCTGATGACGAGAAAGAACGCGCCGAGATGGAGAAGCGAGACGTAACCCTCCATGCGCTCGAAGTTACTCCAGAAGCTCACGCTTCTATCGACGCCGAAAAGGTCCGCCAGTCCGATGACAGCGAGAAACGCCAGCACCGCGTAAAGAATAATAGAGCGCTTCGGCCGATATTGCTTATCCCAGAGTGCAAGCACCACCCAAGCCGCGAAAATAATCTCAACAATAGCTCTCCAAGCGAAAGCTTTGGTGGTGATGAACGGGAAGAAGAATGATGAAGAAACAAGAAATGGCACGAAGGGTACCAGGAAGAGGCCGATATAGATAACCTTTTTAAGAATACCTTTATTCATACTTCTTGTTTTAATTATACCCCGCAAGCTCTCTTAATCTTTTGTCCGAATACCGAAAATCTGGATCCATCTTGGCTATCACGTAGAAGTGAGGATATATCGGATTTATTAAATAATCAATCATTCTCGACTGAAAGCGGAAACCGCGAACTTCCAGAATATCCCAGCCGGCATATTCAACTGTCTTCATAAGAGTCGTGCGGGTAAAGAAATTTATATGGGGACTGGCGAGAGCTCCTCGAAATTTATTAAGTCTCATCAAAAAAGAAAAATAAGGTATGCAAGGCACCCCTAGGACAATTATTCCGCCCGGCTTCAAAAACCGCTTGATCCTGATAAGGAAGTTATGCGGAGACTGCATATGTTCGAATATATTGTTTGCAAAGATTACGTTAAACTTCTCTTCAAGCGAGAAATTCGGGTTCTCTATGTTTGCCAGCTGTATATTAAGGCCTCTGCTGCGCCCAATATCCACCTCCTCCTTAATAACGGTCAAACCGACGCTGCCCGGGCCAAAATGCTTCAAGAATTCGCCGTAAGTGCAGCCAATATCAAGTACGGCCCTGCGGGAGAGTCCGTAGGCATTCAGGATATTACGAAAGGTCTTCGACCTTGCCACGTTCTCGAAGCGCATTTCAATTCTTGAATCCATGGAAATGAGTTTAGCATGTTTTGTTTCAGGCTATTATAACTCTCGGACTCCTTAATTTTTCCGGCCGATACCCAACTTGTTTTTCCGTAGTCATTATCCTATCATAGCGCCAGTACAGCACATGAACAAACTAGGAGGCCAATTGACCATACCTATTGAAGTTTCAGCCCGGCATATCCATCTTTCCGAGGCAGACTTTCGCGAGCTTTTCGGTGAAGAACCTATCGCTGTCAAGCGGAAACTTTCACAGCCAGGTCAGTTCTCCGCAGAGCAGACAGTAACCGTACGCGGACCACAAGGGGAGATCGGAAACGTACGCCTGGTCGGCCCTCTCCGCGACGAGACACAAATCGAGCTTGCAGTAAGCGACTGCCGGAAACTGGGTATAGACCCGCACTTCGCCTTGTCTGGGATGCTTAATGGCTCACCGGGCGCATTTCTGATCGGACCGACCGGTTCTGTTGCTCTTGGCCGAGGAGCGATTGTAGCACTCGCCCATCTGCATATGGACCCAAGTGAGGCGAGCTCTTTTGGCCTTGTACACCTGGACCACGTCACAGTGACAATTAGGGGAGCGCGGACAGTAAGCCTTCACAACGTCGTGGTCCGGGCAAGAGAGGGGGTGGACAAGCTCTCGCTCCATATCGATATCGATGAGGCTAACACCATCGGCTCGTTGGAGAATGCCTCAATTATCTCTTTGGAAAAGAGCGCGTGTGGGTCTGGTTGTATATAAACAGCCAGACCCACTTTAATAATATATGTTGCAAAAGCCCAAAAATGCTATCTACCAAGCTTTCCGCCGTAGCGAAAGTTTCTTCAAGACTGATATGGTTTATCTGGCCAAAGGCAGCTTTTGGTTCTCTTTCGCCCAGGTTATCGTATCTCTTTCTTCATTTGCTTTGGCGGTCGCCTTCGCCCACTTCGTCAACAAGGAAGCATATGGCCAGTACAAATACATCCTATCGCTGGCCGGCCTTTTAGGAACCTTCACTTTAACTGGGTTGCCTCCGGCAGTGCTTCGTTCGATAACTAAAGGATACGAGGGTAGCCTTTCTCACGCGTTCTGGAAAAATATTAAATGGAGCACGCTCTTATTTATCGCAGCGCTCTCAATGTCCGGTTATTATTTCGCACATGGCAATTCCTCACTCGGCATCTCTCTGCTTTTGGTCGGCTCTCTGTGGCCATGGTTTCAAAGCAGTAATCTCTACAACTCCTATCTCATATCCAAAAAGGATTTTAAAAGAAACGCTATCTATTTCGACATTATCGGCAATCTCTTTCCAATAGCCTGTCTACTTGTTGCTATGAGCATTACTGCGAACCCCGTGTGGCTTGTCGCCGTTTATCTAGCTTCAAACACTTTTATCGGACTTATCATGTACAGAAAAGTAGTGACCTTTTATAAACCAAAAGGAGAAATCGACCCAGAAATGCTCGGTTACAGCAAGCATTTGAGCCTAATGAATATAGTAACCGGTATTGCCGCTAATTTGGACCAGGTCCTGATCTTCCATTACATTGGCGCAGCGGAGCTGGCTATTTATAATTTCGCCATTGCCATACCAAACCAGACCAAAGGACCTCTCAAGGGGCTTCGCAACCTTATCTTTCCCAAATTCATAGAACGTTCTGACAAAGAGATTAAGGCCGGCATAGGACGCAAATTCCTAATGCTTTTTGCTTTAGGTCTCGCTATAACCGTAGTCTATATCGCGCTTGCACCTTATATTTACAAGATATTTTTCCCTAAATATCTCGATGCTGTTTTCTATTCCCAAATATTTGCCCTATCTATCTTAAGCATCACTTTCAGTCCAGCTGATATCTACCTGGCTGCCAAGAAAAAGATTGGGGAGCAATATATCCTTAACGTCACCATGTCGGTCATTCAGATTATTGTCGTGGCAATTGCAGTAATATTCTGGGGACTTTTTGGGCTGATAGTAGCCCGTGTCGTTCTCAGATTAATCACGAGCATTCTAAGTTTCTTCATTTACCGTCACTCAATCCGTCTCGCTATTTCTCAATAACAAAAGTGGTGCCGTAACCGCAGTTTCTAAGAATCGGTTTGTTTTTGTATTTGTCCATAAATTTTATAAGCGGCAAGAGAGAAGCAAAATATGGTAGGCATACGCTTGAGGCCTCATATCCGACAAGGCGGAAGCCTAAAGTTCTTATTTTGCCTTTCATAACACGGACAAAGCGGAACACATGCGGCATCCCGGAACCGACATATCCTTCGTCCACTCCTTCTTTGCAAGTAAGGTAGGAAGCCGTCATGAGAATAAAACCTGCGGGCAACGCAAGGAATGACCTCAAGCCCTTAAGGTAATACCACCCTCCACCTACTTGGACCCAGGAACACGGATTGACCACCGTAGGAATAGCCACTATGGCTCTTTTTCGGGCTACTCTCATGACTTCGCGAAGGCCTTTGTCGAAATCCGGTACATGCTCAAGAACATGCGAACTTACGACCAAATCGAAGGAACTGTCTTCAAACGGAAGATTTTCCACATCCCCTACTATAAAAGAGGTGTTCGTTATGCCGCTTTCTTTCGCCCTTCTTAAAGCAGACTCGATATTGGGAGACGAAAGGTCAACACCAGTAACCGCCGCGCCTTTTCGCGCCATCATGAGAGAGAGTACTCCATCTCCGCATCCGGCATCGAGCACTTTCACCCCCGGCCTTACATACGAAAGCACGCTTTCATATTGCATTTTATGTGCGTAGGCGCGCAGAGCATATTTTGATTTCCATCTTTTATCAGCGATTCGATCCTCGTAACCGTGATAAAATGCCTTAATCTCTTTTTCTTGGAAACTCATTTGAGAACCTTATCATACACGCGCAGAGTCTTTCCTGCGATCACGCTCCAATCTAATTCTTCTCTGGCATATTGTTCGGCACGATCTTTTCTCTCGGTTTGGTCATTGAGTAGAGATTCTGCCACAATTCGGGCCAAGTCTTCATACCGCTCAGCCCCAAGCTCGAGCGGCGCGTCATAGTCTGACCCTTCCCAGTCCACAAGCTTTACCAAAATTCCCCTTTCGTTATTTTTACCTATAAGTTCTATAAGTCCTCCTACTCGGCTCGCTACTACAACTTTTCCCATAGCAAAAGCCTCGGCGCAAGCAATACTCGATGATTCGGCTGTAGAAGGAAAAACGATTGTATCGGCCAGATTCATATAACTAGGAACTTGACTGTTTTCTATTTCCCCCAGCATTTCTACATGATCTCCCAAACCAAGATCGGCGATTCTTCCTTTGATGTAATCTTGCATGCGGCCGGTGCCGATCATAAGGTAATGGGCGTTAGGCACCTTTTTTAATACATAAGGCATAGATTCGACTAAAAAATGGACGCCATTTTTGGGCACCAGTCTTCTCACGGTAAGAATTAATTTCTTTCCACGATATTTTTCTTTTAAATTCTGCGGAATCTCTGCTTGTTTATTAAAGCGCCGTGTATTAAGGCCGTTAAAGATAATATCGATCTTGTCTTTGACAATCATATGCTGCCGCGCCACAACGGCAATATCTTCGGAAGTCGAGACAATGCGAGTAGCCAGATTTAGGGACAGGAACCGATAAATTGCATGAACTTGTGTGTAAGGAAACTTGGATCCGGCCTCATCTAAAGTACCAAGCCCATGAAGCACCTCGATAACTGGTTTACGTCTTATAAACGCTACCAGACATGCTATTGCGGATAGACGGTAAGAATAATGACTGTGAATAATATCAGCTTCCCCCGCCTCGCGATAAAGAATAGCTAGGAGTTTAAATAGATTAGACTTCTTCCAAGGAATCCGGATAATCTTAAACGGAAACGTATCCTCCCCTTTCCCTTCTTGGTTTGTCACCAAAGTAACTTGATGGCCCATGCGCACCATATTCTCGGATATTTCTTTTACATGTATTTCACCTCCTCCGACAAGCGGCAGGAAGGTATCGCTGGTCATTAATATCTTCATCACGAGTTATTGAGCACTTCAAGAATTTTTTGCGCTGCAGAACCATCGCCGAAAGGGCTGCCAAGGTCTCTGGCGGAGAGATCTTCCCCGGCCATCTTCTCGGCAAGGCTTGCGATATTTTGCGGATTTACCCCAGCCACCACATTTGCTCCACAGGTTACTGTTTCCGGCCTTTCCGTATTATCTCTCATTGTAACGCATGGAATCCGGAGAATAAACGCTTCTTCCTGTAGTCCGCCGGAGTCAGTCATGATTAGCTTGGCATTCTTCTCTAGATTGAGCATGTCCAAAAAACCGACAGGATTGATAAATTGGATATTGGCTGGCGGAGAAATGCCGAACTCTTCCATCTTTGCTCTTGTGCGCGGGTGAAGAGAAAACACTATCGGCGATTGAAGTTTCTCCCCTGCCAGGCGTAGGCCTTCCATGATTCCGAGGAGTCTCTCGCGTACATCCACATTTTCCGCCCGGTGAGCCGAGGCTAGCACGTAGCCTCGAGGAACAAGCGACAGCTCCGCAAGTTTATTCGATTTTTTTTCAGCCTTCTCCGCATTCCCAAGAACCACATCCACGATCGTATTTCCCACCAAATGTATCCTGCTTTTATCGATGCCTTCTTCTTCCAGATTTTTGTAAGCATCAGCAGTAGGAGCAAAAAGCAGATCAGAAATGTGGTCGGTAATCACGCGGTTCGTCTCTTCGAGCATTGTCGTATCATGACTGCGCAGGCCAGCTTCATGATGAGCCACCCTTATCCCGCAGCGCAGAGCGGCGAGCGCTCCGGCTAAGACAGAGGTTGTGTCGCCCTGAACAATTACCCAATCCGGTTTTTCTTTGAGCAGAATCTTTGTAATTTTGGACATCATCATCCCCACCTGTTTACGATAAGGCTTCCCGCCGATGCCGAGATGATATTCAGGCTTGGGCATTTCCAAATCTTCCAAAATCTGCTTATCAAGTTCCGGCGAATAATGCTGCCCGGTATGGATGATGAAGAAATCGGCACGGGATTTCCTGCACGCCTCCACCAGCGGAGACATTTTGATTATTTCTGGACGCGTTCCCAAAATGATGGCTAGTTTTTTCATATCATTCTTTCAGACCATGAAAGTATAGCGCGGAAGATACCCCTTGGGCTCGTTCTTTTTTAATTAAGAGCGCATCTAAATATTTAAGAGGAAAGACTAAAATCTTGACGAAGTTTTTTGCGAATCTATTAAGAAGGGCGTTGCCGAAAATGATTTGAGATGTCTCTACCGCAAGCCAAGCCATGGCCGAGCCTGGTCCGCCCGCCACGCCTGTTTCTAATTCTTTAAAATCTCGAAGCAGATGACGAAGACCGTTCATAGTCCATCTTTGGTAATCGTCTGGGGCGGCGTGGAAAGGCTGAAGAAAGGGTGTTGCTACATAAATTTCTCCTCCCTTCTTCAAGACTCTCTTCATCTCCGCCACTATGAGTTGCGGTTCGCGCACATGCTCGAGCACAGCGAGGCAAAGTGCCACATCCACACTCTCATCCTCAAAGGGCAGAGCTTCTCCGAAAGCTTTTACGGTATTGGCTCCGCCTCGATAAGGATCGACATTAATGGCATTTTTTATTTGATCGTGGCCACCTGAGCCGATATTAATAATTTTTTTGTCTTTGTATTTTTCCTGGGAGAATTTCTCCACAAAATTGGAGTAGCTCTTGGTATGGTGGAAAATCCCGCCGCGGTAAAATTGCTTCCCAAGCTTATTTTTAGTTATCTTAAGAAACCTTTTCATTTTTGTTCACTAGTCATACCTTTTCCACAATCATACACTGATGATCGCCGCGATATTTCTTCGGAAATAACTGCAGCACAAAATCTCGGAGAGAGGAGCCGACTAAGGGATATATCCGATGCTCAACAATTTTTCCGCCGCAGTGCTCCACAAGGTCTACAAGAGCCTCTGAGGTGAGTTCTCCTATATGGGAAAGGTGGTAATTTTTCTTTAGTCTATGGCGCTTTTCTGCCCGCTTTAAGCCGCGATAAATTATACCCTGCTTCGAGATATGCTCGAAAGCATAGAAGACCCTTCTGATAAGACCCTTGGAAGAATACGGGCCCCTATAAGCATCGGTTGAAATTATCAAACGACCGCCGGATTTAAGGAGTGCCAGACAATTCCGAACGGCACTTTCCTGATCCGCTAAATGTTCTATCACATCGAAGAGCGTGATGATGTCCGGCTTAAATTCTTTGAACTTGTTAAGATCATAAATAGAAAGTTCTTTCGCTTGAACTTCTGGGAAGCGTTCACTAATGAAGCGGACCGTATCTGGAGAATAATCTATAGCGTACACTGAAGCGCCGCGCTCACTCATCAATTTAGAGAAGGCTCCGCCGCCAGCGCCGACATCCAGCACCTTCTTGCCAGTGATGTCTCCAAGCGCCTCAAGAATATTTCTAACTCTCGAACCATGCGCCCCAGAAAAAACGCGGTACTCGAGACGTATAAAATATTCGTAATCATAGAATCTTCCAACTGGCTCGCTTTTTGGGGACACATTTATATGTTCCATATTAAAGTTTAACTTTAAAAAAACGTATTATTTTTTGGGCACGTTTTTCCCAAGTGTGCTGCTCGACATCCTGACGCGCTTTATTGGCGATCTTTTGGGCAAGCTCTCTATCTTCCAGAATTCTTTTCACCGAGTTAGCAAGACTTGCCGCATTGTCAGGGAAGAAAAATACCGCATTGTTTTCATTAAGCACTTCTCTTAAAGAAGGCAGATCAGAAGCTACTATGGGCTTTCCGGCGGCCATATACTCAAAAAGTTTAAGAGGAGAAGTGTAGAGAAGTGAATTTTCGTCCTTAGCAGTATTCGGCAAGACCAGCACATCGGCGGCCGCAAGATAAAGGGGCATTTCCGACTGTTTCTTGAAACCTTCCACTAGAACATTCTTAAGCCCGGCTGTCTTTGTGCGTATGCGCTCGAGGTCGCTCTCCTTTGTCGCCCCAATCATTACGATGAAGACTTCCGGCATAAGAGCTGCAGCTGAAGCTAGGGTGTCCACCCCTTTCCACTCCTTGAAATTCCCCCAATATAAAGCAGTGGGCATCTCGGGCAGCTTAAGACGCCCTTTCGCTTCTTCTTTGGATATAGACGCGAAAACAGATAGATTGACGGCATCCGGCGCCACAAGCACATCCTCGCTTATTCCACGTTTCCTAAGCTCTCTCTCAATATGCCGGTTTAAAACTACGAACTTTTTCGGCCTAAAAAATCCTCTCCAGAGATGCTCCGGCATGTGAATCTCGAGCACAAAATTTCGGAAGAAGATACTGGCAAAAGACTCTCTGGTATAGAGCACGTCATAATTCCGAAAAAAGAGATATACGCGGGCCGAAACAAGAAAGGACAGGAGATGCAAAAATCCGGAGATTCTCTCCGGCACGAATCTTAGAGGATACAGATCAATAGCAAAAACCTTTATTATCTTGAAACTCCGTGCTATGCAGTAGAAGCCGAATGGATCCTCCTTCAAAAGATTTTTCCTCCACGGAACCAGGAGTTCCACATCTATTCCCTGGTCGGCGAAAGCCGAGCACATATTCATAATCTGAAAACCGTGGGCATTTCTGGTGGGCAGCCGCAACTCACTCAAATAAACAAGCTTCATTCTAGAATGTTTTCCTTACTTCCGGATCACGCACAACGATATCCACCACTTTATTGTCTTCATTAACGACGGGAATAATATTGACGACCGTCTTTTCCCTGAAAATCTCCCTGGAGCGGCTGGCGACATCTTCTTTGTTCGACAGAGACACAACATTCATGTTTAATGCCTTGGAAACTGGAGCAATTAAAGTGGCGTGCTGCAGGAGAGTGCGGCGGATATCTCCGTCCGAAACAATACCTAGCATGACACCATGAGCATCCACCACCACGACAGCTCCCCGCTGGTTAAGAGTAATCGATACCATAACCTGTTCGAGAGTCGCCTCTTCTTCTACGACATAATTAGATTTCTTTAGATTGAAGCTGGTCATATTAGTAGGTTAGACGCTTTACCAAAAGCTTATCATTAATAGGAATAGATTCCAAAATATCCACGATTCTCTTTGATGATTTGCCATCTCCATATGGATTGGCCATGCCTTTAAGGCTTTTCTTGAATTTCGGGTCCAGTGCCTTCTTAATCGCTTTCTCTATTTCCTTTCGACTGTAATCGGCGTTAATGACATTTGCCCCCTGAAGACGATTGTGCTGCCGGTTGCCAATATTGACGGCTGGCAAGCCGAAGGTGGGAGCTTCAAGCAAACCGCTCGAAGAATTGCCTACGATAACTGAAGCGACACGTAGAAGGCCGGCATAGTCCTGGCGCTTGATGTTGGGATATACAGACATGAAAGATTTCTTATGTTCAGCGATTTTTCTCCTGATTATCTGGCTCCCGGCGTCGGAGTTGTTGAGAATAACAACGGTCTGGTGCCCAAACTTCGCAATAGCAGGCATGATCTCATCCATATGAGCTTCGAGCTGAGCAAGCTCTTCGGTAACAGAGTGGTAGACAAAAACAATAATTGGCTCTTCTTTCTTCAGATTAAATTTCTTGTATATCTTTGCTGGAGGTGTGAGGAAACCATTCACAAGTTCATCGAGCATGGGGGCACCGATATTATAAACACGGAATTTTTCCTCCCCCATCTTAAGCACCCTCTCCGTTGCATCTTTGTTGGATGCAAAGTGAATATGGGCGAATTTGGTAATGGCATGGCGAGTGAGTCCATCAATATTTCCTGAAAGCTCACCGGCCTGGATGTGGGCGGTGGGGATATAGAGATGGGCACCGACAACGGCACCTACAAGCTGCTCTCCGCGATCACCCGCGATAAGAAGCATATCGGCCTTCATTTGCTTCAGCATTTCTGGAAGCTGGATCATGAAGATTCCCAAGGACTTAGCCATGGTTACATGATTGTAGCCGTCTAAGGTATTGTGCACGACAAACTCGACCTTGAGTTTATCTTTCGAAATCTCGTTTATACTTCCGCCGAAAGAGTCAAGGGGATGCATGTTGCATGCGATAATACCGTAGTCGAGATTGGTCCGCTTTTTTATCTCCTTGATGATAGGACGATAATAGCCGTACTCGCCCCGCGAGCCGGCAATGACGGCAATCTTGCGCCTCTTTTTCCCCATAGATAGTAGACTTTACAATACAACACTGAATTTAACAAGTGGGCTTAGGCTACGTCTTCCCAGCTTAAGATTGTGTCTGGAGGCAAATCTTTTGTTGCTTTTTTGCCGAACAATTTATTACTGTAATTTTTGTCCAGATATTTCGCCTCGATACCGGAACCGGGGCGCTTCACAGTAAGATTTTCCGAGGTAAATTTTTCTCCAGTCCTGATGGCTCGCGATGTTACCACGGAGTGGTGTGCCCAATCGCGTACTACTTGCTCTTCCTTGGAAATCAACCTTTCTTTCCCTAAGCTTACTTCGACCTTTCTTATGCCTTCGACCAGCCCTTTAAGCATGTGCGGCTCCAAAGAAATCTTGTGATCAGGTCCCTTCTGCTGTCTTGAAAGCGTGAAGTGCTTCTCGACCACTTTTGCGCCGAGGGCGACAGCTGCATAAGCTGTATAGTTGTCGGTAGTGTGGTCAGACTGGCCAACTATCACCCCGAATTCTTCTCTCATTTTGGTAATCAAGCCGAGATTGGCGTGCGAATAGTCATTTGGCGGATATTCGGAAGTACAATTGGTAAGAATTAGATTATCTATTGATTTTTCTTCACGGTAAATCTTGACGGTTTCCTCAATTTCTTCCCAGCGACTCATACCCGTCGAAACTATTATCGGCTTGCCACTTTTATGAGAAAGTTTGGCCAATTTTCTCTGCATGGGCAGATTGGTAAGTTCGCCAGAGCCGGTTTTGTAAGCTTTGACTCTTAGGTTTTCCAGAATATCTATGGCCGCCGGGCAGAACGGCGTGCATAAGTATTCGATTCCAGATTTTTCGCAGTATTCTTTTATTTCAGCGTGCATCTCCGGAGAAAACAAGTTTCTTTTCAAAATATCATACAACGGACCGTCCCACATATTAATAGAGCCAGGCACCATTTCCACATCGGGCAAGTGAAGTTGGAATTTAGCTACATCAGCACCGGCTTTTTTGACCTCGTCTACTAGCTTTTTCGCCATTTCCAGACTACCGTTATGGGAATCAGCAATTTCAGCAATTATCACCGTTTTTGGCCCACCTATTATTAACCGCCCAAATTTAAGCTTTTTCATCGGTCTTGAGTTTGCTCATTTTGAACTCCGCTATTTCCCAATCTTCCTGTGTATCGATGTCAAAACTGTATCGGCGATCCATAATATAACCTACGGTTGAATTTCCCCATAAGCTGCCTTTATTGAAATTAGATCTTCGGCAAGCATACACAGCGGAATTTATGTAATAGCTCGGTCCAATTGACTGCGTGTGATGAGAAAGGTTTTTCATCAAGGCGCCATCCGCGGCGCGAGAAACAAAATTATCTTGGTTCATCGAGAGCAGTTTGTGTATCCCTTGGTTGGGCGACATCTCGGTAATAGTGACCACGGAATCCGCATCCGAGCGTTCGTCGATAATTCTCGATACATCCTTTATGTGATGCACCTGGCGACCTGGCGCAGTTGGCTCCAGAAGAATAAAATTCTCAAAATTCTCCCCTTTCTTTTCGTATTCATCAAGCATGTATTTTATAGCGTCTCCAACGTACGCCATATCTGTAGCCAGTTCCGGAGGGAGCATGAAAATTTCAGAGATTCCGAATTTTTTGCTTATTTCAACAATCTCTTTGTCATCTGTCATCAAAATTATCTTTTTAAAAACCCCGGATTCCAAAGCTTGCTCGATAGTCCAGGCAATAAGAGGCTTGCCGCACATTAGTTTAGTATTCTTGCCGGGCAATCTTTTGGAACCTCCTCGAGCTGGAATTATGGCTATAAGTTCGTTCATTTTAATAAAGATAATATGGCGTGAGCAGTACGCTCCGAGGCTTTTCCATCATACTTAAAAGTTTGCTCGCGCACCATTCGTCGTCTGCCTTCGGTATCTCTCGCCGGATTCCTCAAGTATTCAATAATTTCATTCTTTAATTCTTCGGAACTTTTAGCCAGCCGGACTCCGCCGCTTTTTAATATTGGTTGATAGTGGGTGAATTGATAAAATCGGCGAACGCTTTGCAGATAAGGCTTATTTTTTGTGCTGTCAAAAGCGATGTTTACCACCGGCTTGTCGAAAGCTGAAGCGTCTATGGAGGTTGTGCCCTGGTAGTTAACAATCACATCGGAGTGATATATGGCCGAAGCCATTAATTCCATGTCATCCTTTGTGATTTCACGGTCTGTCAGTTTCCCGTCCGGAAAATCGATTGTTTTGGAAAATTTCAAAAGCAATGTTTCGGGAGAAGCGTAATCTATGGGCTTAGTGGCGTTGGGATGTGAAGAAACCATAAGTTGGGTGTTTAGAAAAGCCGGATCGTTGTGGACCCAGGATTCCAAAAGTGCGAGCATGTGCTTATCCTCAGTCTGGTCCGATAGACCAATGGGCATGAAGTAGATAGTTTTTTTGTTGCGATCTCCGCCAATATTATCGAAGAACTTTTCCCTGGAAATGCGCTTTTCGGTCAGATAGTAATCGAAGTGGGACATGCCTACCACTTCTATCTTGTCTTTAGAGTAATCAGTATATTCGACTACATCGCTTTTCAGAAATTCAGTATGAACGATGATCTTATCGGGGGAAACACGAAGATTGCCCTTATTGACAGTGACGGTATCCCAGGAACGAAACATTCCCACGGTCGGAACAAGTCGAGCTTTTGCCTGGCGTAAGATTAAACCCTCTTCATCTGAAGTTAGAGAAGGAATGAAAACTAAATCAGGTTTATACTGGTCAAACATCTGGATGAAAAGAGTATCTTTCACTAACAAATCATCAAGCCATCGAATTACCTGTCTCAATATTTTCGCGTGGCCAAAAACATTTGTCCATATTCTTGACCATAGATAACGAAACTCACTGCCATTAAGGATAAATTGTTCCTGCTGAACAATTTTTACCGTTTCTGTATCCACAAAGTAGTAATAAAAACTGCGGAAAAACCTTTCCAAACCGGGAAACTTAATCCGGGGGGCAGAAACGATGGAGATATTCGTGCCTCCGAATTCTTTCTGATAAAGCTCCTTTTTAAAATCTGGGACAATCAGAACAATCTCGACTTTTTTAGCCAGTTCTGGCAACACTCCTGTGCGTAAAATATTTCTTGCAATGTGGCCGTGAAAAATTGGGATAAGAACCGTTTTCATAAGATTATCTATCATAACTGTAAATTATAAACCCGGGTATGCTGGCAATTTGGGTGAAATATTTTTTGATTAGCCATGAAGGAACATTCTTGTCTTTGTCGCTAATAACTAAATAATTTACGCGGAAAGCCGGAACCCATTCCTTTCTTGCCAATGTTTGGGTCTGATTTTCCGCGAGAACCGCTTTGACAGCGTTATATTTGGCCTGACGTTCTACGACCGGAGAGCAGATCTCCTGATAAGGCCGCCGGAAACCGTAATCAGCCAGCTTCTTGAGCATATCACCGCGGTGAAACTCCTCGCATTTATTAATTGCGCCGAAAATCGCACTGGCCGCGACAGGGGGTTGATGGGTAAAATCATCAGAGAAGAAAAGATCCGCATCTTCGAAGCGCTTAAGAATGTTGGCAGTAGGAGCAGGATGGCTAACAGCGAGCGTAGACCAGTATATTTTATGCGGAGTAAAGATAGGCAGAAAAAACGACAAATCATTATCGGCAAGTACTACGCCCGGCGGAAGTTTTCTTAAAGTTTCCACAAGAGGACGGTAAATTTGGGCCTGTGTATCCCGAGCCAGATGAGAGTTCACTGTATCTTTATATTGAAGAAGTAGAGCATATGTTATAGCTAAGGCAAACGCGGCGATAATTATTTTTCTGGATTCTAAAACTTTACGCGCCAACAAACGCGTGTCTGGCCATATGAGTATCAGAGAAATTGCAAATAAAGACGCGTGGATGGTGGCATATTTGCCGTAATAACCGAAATTGAAATTGAAATAATTCAAAACCAGAAAAATATCGACTAAGGTGGTAATTAGAAGAATACCCCCGAGCCAAAGCTGTTTTTTAACGCCGGCAGAATAGATTAATAATAGCGCCGCTGCAATTATGAGGTAATCGTGGGCAATGACATAATGGTCATTTACCAGGTATGAACCGGTAATGGTTGGAGCAAGTAGGGCGGCAAAACCTATCAAAAAGGCACTGGAGAGAAGATTGAATTGCTTGCGTGAAAATAACGCCACCCCCACGCATAAAAGTTCAATCATCAAGATGGGGTGTATGGGGAATCTTGTTTGTACCAAAGCCATCCGTACTAAAGTATCTTCCGAAGCCACGGAGCCGCCGAGACTGCCGGCAAAGAGCAAGAGGAACAAAAGCCCAGAAAGAATCAGCCAGAGTAAAAAATAAGGCATCAATATTCTGACTCCATGACGTCTGGCCAAAATAAACCATGCCACGGCAGCGAGTGCACCTCCGAAGACAAAGTATGCCGGATGAATAGTCAAAGGAATAATTGAGAGAGAAAGAAGTAATCCGGATTGAAAATCAAAAATATCGCTCTTGATACTTCTTGTTATCATATAAAGACCAAGAAGCAAGAAGGGTACAAACCAAAAAGCCAGACCGTAGCCATCATACACAACCACCCCATAAACAACCACATGAAGAAGGGCCACAAATAAGGCGGTATTGGCAACTACGCCTAGTGAAACGAGAATAAGATAAAATAATAAAAAAGCCACCAAGGGCACTAGGATTCCCAAGATTATGGCAAAGACAGAAGCGGGTATGTTTGTAAGGTAACCCACTCCCCTGACAAGAAATTCAAAGACTTGGAATCTGCTATCGTGTTCTTGCTCTTCGTAAAAGAAAGAGTTGCCCTCAGGCCCTCTTTGTAGTGCGCCATTAAGTACCGTCATGTAATGAGCCGTATCACCGCGGTAGGATCGTAGCGGTTCCTTAAGACTATCAATCTTGATCCAAACTATGAGTTCCGGAAGGAGAAAAACTACAATGAGAGCGGCTATGGCAAAACTATTGGAGATGCCCGGTAATTTCTTCATTTGAATCTAACATCCCAAGTGAGACGCGCCAGTGTTTTACTTACTGAGATAATATTTTTCAATCTAAAGGCCGCCGCCTTGCGATCTGCCACTGGTGGATAAATGGTCATAGGCACTTCAATATAAGTATAACCGTCTCTGAGCTTAAGCAGTCGCACAATAATCTCCGTTGAATAAGCGAAACCTTCCGAGAGAGGCGTGAGTGAACGGAGAAGTTCTGTTTTTATCATACTAAGGCCGGTGTAATATCGAAGTTTTAAACCAAAAAGAAAATTACAAAGTCTCACGTAGGCCTTGGAGATAAGTTGACGGATAAACGGACGTACTTCGAGGTTTGCCGTGTAGGAAATCACGAGATCAGCCTTGCCAAGACTTCTTATAAGATTGCCGATAGCTTCCCCCATAATTTCGTTATCCCCAGGCACCATTATGAAATATTGTCCTCGAGCGTTCACTAACCCATAAGAGTAGTGGGCACCAAGATTGAAGCAGGCCTTCTGCCTCACATAGCGGATTCTCGGTTCCTTCCTCATGAGGGCCTCACCTACTTCCACTCCACCATCGTCCGGATGATTGCAGTCGCTTACTATAATCTCGAAGTCTTCTATTCCTTCTTTCTCAAGTTCTCCGAGAATTGTCTCGCATGTAAGTCTGATGAGATCTCCTTCTTTATGGGATGGAACGAGAAAAGTGATAAGTGGAGAGTCAGACATGGCTTTAGGAAACTTTACCTTCTTCAATAAGCTGTTTCATCTTCTTCATATTGTAGAAATTGATTTCGTTCCAATTTATCTCGCCGGCGTCTCCCTTTTTTTTGATATCAAGCACGGCATCCCGCAAGGTCTTTTTCGGTACGAGATTGAGTTCCCGCTTAATCTTCTCCGGTGAGATATGATAAGAACGATGATCATTAGTTTCGGTTACCTCGATTTTTATCTCCGGACCAATGAAATCACGCACCATCTCGGCAATCCCAAGAATGGTGTGGTTCTCATAGCCGGCGTTATAGATACCGCCACTTATCTTCTCCGCTGGAAGTTTAAGAAGCTCAACATAGTAGTCGGTTATATCGGCAATGTGGATATTGGGCCGCTTCTGCTTGCCGCCGAAGACTGTTATCACTCCTTTGGTGAGCGCGTGCATGGTGAGAATATTCACCGAGAGATCGAGACGCATCTTCGGAGAATAGCCGCAGATCGTGGCTGGACGGATAGTACAAACGGCAAACTCCGGACCCGCGAGAGCCATGACTACCGGTTCAGCATCGGCTTTGGCTTTAGAATAAATAGTCAGAGGTTCGAGAAAGAGATCCTCCGTTACTTCGGGCTCACTTTTAACGCCGTAGACGCTTGAGGAAGAAACATTAATGAACCTCTGCACCCCTGCTTTCTTGGCTAGGCGAGCGAGTAAAATATTCGCCTCATAATTCACCTCTACCGTAAGCTTCGGATTAAGATCGCCGGAAGGATCATTCGATATGGAAGCAAGATGAATGACCGCATCTATTCCGGCTAGAGACTTCTTCACCACGATCTCATCACGAATATCACCCACGATAATAGTAAGCCCGGGATGGGACTTAACCGCAGTCAGTCCCATATCGGTAAAAAACATGGCATCAAGCACTACCACTTCATAACCCTCGCTTAGTAGCTTCGGAACTAAGACGGCGCCGACATAGCCGGCACCTCCAGTGACCAGAACTTTTTTAATCCGAGATTTTCCCATTACTTGTGCTTTTTCGAATTTAAAACAAGGCCGATATAGAAAGTAATCATATGGTCGAGAAAGAGGTGGGTATCTTCCACCGGACCATACTCGCCCATGGGTGTTCTCACGTGGATAACGTGATCGGCTAATTTTAACATCTTGCCGCCATCGAATCCTAAGAGGGCCACCGTGGTCATACCCATATTTTTCGCCCTCTTGAAAGCTTCTATGAGGTTCCTTGAATTGCCGCTGGCCGAGATGGCCATGAGGATATCGCCCTTATCAGCCACCCTCTCAAGCTGTTTTGAGAAGATTTGCTCATAACCCTTATCATTGCCTATGGCCGTAATGAGTGAGGTATTGTCTGAGAGACTAATGGCTCGGATAATGGGACGATGACCGATGAGTGAACAATGCATGAGATCAGTAGCAAAGTGAGATGCAGTGGAAGCGCTGCCACCATTGCCTATGATGTATATCGTTTTGCCTCTTCCAGACTGGCGGATAATGAGGTTGGCCACTTTTTCCACCGCTTTAAAATCGAGATTACCGAGAAGCTTTGAGAGATATTTGGAATACTTCATAAGGAAATCAGCTGGTTTTACTTTCTGTGAGCTTGGCATGTTATTTAAGAAGCGTAGTCATAAATTTCATAAGAGGAAGCGATTCAATGGGTGTTCTATTGCCTATCGTGCGCACCGCGAGTGCTCCGACAGTATTGCCTATAAATCCTACTAGGTCCGGGGGTAAACCGGCTCGAACGCAAGGAGCCGTAATGGCGAGGAAGGCGTCTCCCGCACCCATACGATCCACCACTTCCTTGGAAAGAACTGGGGTTTCAGCGAAGCCGTCTTTAGCCGACCAGACGATGGAGCCTTGGTGACCAAGAGTGGCAGCCACATACCCGGCCTTCAGTTGCTTGGCCGTATTCTTGACCAGTTTCCTTATATCTCCAAAGCGATCGTGATGAGCGAGTCTCATCTCCGTGTGATCTATACATACGTAGTCGGCCCGCGGATATTTGGTAATAAGGTTAAAGCCGATATTCGCGCTGTTGGTCTGGACATTAAGAGCGAGAAACTTCGATTGTTTGCTGATTTTATCAATAATGGCCTTGGTAAAAAGACCGTGGCCGTAATCAGTCGCGATGACCAAATCATACTTTGGCAGTTCCTTATCGAGGAAAACGAGTATTTTTTTCTCAACATATTCTGATATGGGCGCCTCATTCATAAATACTATTTCGAAAAGCTTCACCAGGAAGGCATCCCAGACATAACGTCTTTTAACTATGGTTGGAGCATCTTTATTGAGAATAAACTTGGAAGAAACATTTGGTTTAAGACAGCTTCTGATAAATTCTTCTTTTGAATCCTCCTTGCCGAGGACTGAGAGTATCTTCACCTCTTTTACAAAATCGGATGTGTGATTGGCACAAGCAAGTACCCCGCCGGCAAAAGATTCTTCCTTCAGGAACTTGGAGGCCACGATACTCTCTTTGGCGGACTTGCCCATCGGAAAACAGTAATGATACTCGTCGACAATAGCCTCTCCGATGACCAGCACCTTAAGAGATTTCATTTTCTTCATGTCGGTCGTTATGCGAGATATGTTGTATTGTTTTTTGAAGCGGCCCATAAATTTCTTGGTGTCGGAAGGCAGAGCATTGAAATACTTGTTAAGAAGTGTGGAAGAACTGAAGGTTGGTTCGCTCGTGAAGTAGAGCCGCCCTCCGATAGACTCCGCAGCCTCTCGTTCTCGCGTAATGCCACCACTGATATCCTTGGACTCATCCGCATATTCATCCCCCTTAGCATAAACATGGGGACGAATCTTGAGCAAAGCTTCTGTACCGGATTCACGCGTGTTTATGGCAACGTAATCAACTACAGAAAGCGACGCTATAGTTTTTGCTCGCACATCTTCGGTAAAAACTGGACGTCCGGGCCCCTTATTAACATATTTATCCTGAGTGACGGTTACCACAAGGATATCCCCCTGCTTCTTTGCAGATTCGAAATGGAATATATGCCCCGGATGTATCAAGTCGAAGACGCCGTGACATTGAACCACGACCTTACCTTGCTTCTTAAGTTGATTGACCACTTTCGCAAGATTTTCGAGCGACAGGAGCTTATTCTGGAGGATCGCTGCCTGTCTCGTCGATGTGGTTCTCTTGGTTTTTTTGCTCGGCATATTGTCTATTGAGAAAGATACTTGAACCAGATTTTGGTAGCTTCGGCAATGGACTCGGCGGTCCAGACCGGAGCATTCCGCCAATATTCAATGTTTTCAAGCATTTTTGCAACCCCTTCCTCAACACTGACACGAGGAGACCATTTTAAAAGCCTTTTAATCTTGGAAATATCGGCGCAAGACATATCCGGTTCACCGGGCCTCTTTGGCAGATATTCCCTCTTACCACCCAAGAGTTCTGCGATCTTATTGACTGAAGTCGGCTTGCCGGACCCGATATTCAAAACCTCCCCAGCTATATCCGACTCAGCGGCAGTAACCACGGCATCCACAACATCAGTCACGAAGGTGAAGTCTCGAGTTTGATTGCCATCTCCAACTATGGTAAGAGGCCTGCCGGCCAGCTTTTGCGCCAAAAAAACTCCGAATACGGCACCATATGCGCCAGAAGTACGTGATCTCGGTCCATATACATTAAAAAAACGCGTGGAAATCACCGGTAATTTATATATCTTCCCCCAATGAAGAACCAGTTGTTCTCCAATATTTTTAGTAAGTGCATAAGGATATTCGGGGCGTATTGGAGCGGTCTCAGGCGTAGGGTAAATATCCGGTATCCCGTAACAGGAGGCCGAAGCCGCATAAACAAAACGCTTTGCGCTACCTAGGCGAGATGCTTCAAGCACCGCCAAGGTACCGTCGACATTTGAGTGATGATAGGCAATAGGATCTTGGATGGAAGGAATGATATCGGCAAGTCCAGCGATATGGAATACCCAGTCAATATCTTGAAAATACGGCCTTATCCCGTCAAAATCTGCAATATCTATTTGAATCACCCGAAGATTGGTATTCCCGTTAAGGTTTTTTAAATTTTCCGGTCTGCCTGTAGAAAAATTGTCCAATACCAAAACATTATGCCCATCGGCAATCAGCCTTTCGACCAAATGGCTGCCTATAAAACCGGCGCCTCCCGTAACCAATGACTTCATAAAAAGACTATAACAGAAAAAGTTCCTGATTTCTAGGAATCGGTCTAAAAAGGACCTGAAAATGGCTTATGGGAAACATCGGAAATAGGTTGTCTTGGAACAGAACTAACGCCCATTGTATCTCTGGCCGCTGAAACAATGGTGTCAGCATTGGGATAATAGAGGGCTTCAAGAGCCTGCGTGCATGGGGTCGGAGTATCGGCATTACCTATACGAACCGGCGGAGCAATAAGCGTGCCGTGCGCAAGTTCAGAAACCAAGGCGAGAATCTCGGCGCTTGCGCCGGCTGTTTTCCAATCGGTATCGCATACGATAAGGCGCTTGGTTTTCTTTACGGAATTCAAAATTATATCCGTATCGAGCGGACGAAGACTGCGGAGATCAATAATTTCGACACTAATGCCGTCTTTCTCTAGTTCAAGAGCGGCCGCTTCGGCATCAAGCACCATTTGAGAAAGAGCTACTATGGTAATGTCTTTACCCTCTCTTACAATGCGACCCTTGCCTATTGGCACAGTGTAATATTCCGGCGGAACATTTCCCGTTTTATCGTACAGCCAACGATGTTCCAGGCAAATCGTCGGTCTGTCTGATTCCATAGCCGAAAGGATCATACCCTTGGCATCATGCGGAGTAACGGGCATGATGATTTGAAGACCGGGGAAATGCATGAAAAGAGCTTGTAAGCTCTGTGAATGTTGAGAACCTTGCCCCCAACCACGTCCGATAATCGCCCTTATCAAAAAAGGAACTTTCAGAACTCCACCAGACATATAGCTCCACTTAGACCCTTGGTTTATTATTTGATCAAGAGTCAGGAAAAGAAAATCGTTTCGCGCATGTACCAGCACTGGGCGCATTCCAACCACAGCCGCGCCGATGCCTATGCCAGTAAGCGTATTTTCCGATGTCGGAGTATCGAAGACTCGTAACGGACCGAAGTGTTCAGCCGCGGGTTTGGTGGTGCCGAAAATACCAGTCGTATCCGCCACGCCCGGACCCATAATGAAAGTGTTCGGATACTTTTCTAGAGACTGCATGTGTGCCTCGGCAATCGCTTCCTTGTATCTTATTTCTCTTTTGTGATCAGACATGTAAATTTAGTTCTTCCGGGATCGGATAAGGACTTTCTTTCGCAAAAATCAACGCGTCGGTTAATTCGTTCTCGGTAGAGACCTTAATTTCATTTATTTCTTTCTCCGTAAGAAAACCTTGCTCTTTGGCAAACTTTTCAAAATTTGATACCGGGTCCTTTTTGCCGGTCACGGGTTTATAACCAGCATTGGTAAGCACATGCGCTGCCCACCGTTCTACCATAACTTCAATGAGCGTGGGTCCTCCCCCCGATCGTGCTGAGGATACGGCTTTTTGCGCAATATTGAAAACTTCTTGAGGCTCCCCGCCATCTACCCGAAAGCCTGGTATTTTATACTGCTCCGCATGTTTCCATAAATCATGATTTGCTTGACGCAGGGAGAGTCGTGTGGCCGTAGACATGTCATTATTCTCCAAAACAAAGATCACTGGCAATTTGTGAAGAGAGGCAAAATTCATACTCTCATGGAAAGTGCCTTGCTCTACCCCTCCGTCACCGAAAAACACTACGGATACCGAATCTTCTTTGCGAATTTTTGCCGCCAAAGCTGACCCAAGAGCTAAGGGTATAGAAGCACCTATAACAGCCGAAGAGCCCATTACTCCGACTTCTGGAGCCACAAAATGCATTGAGCCGCCTTTACCGCGTGAACAACCGGTAGCTTTGCCATAAAGTTCGGCAAAAAGAGGCCGGAAAGCGGCTCCCTTAGATACTGTTGCGGCATGGCAACGGTGACCGGCCCAAACTTTATCTTTCGTCTCAAGAGCCGCGCATACGCCCGCCGCAGAGCCTTCGTGCCCCAATGAAAGATGCACCGGGCATTTAATCTCCTGCTCGGTATAAAGCTCTCCGACCTTCTCATCAAATCTCCTAGAGCGAACGAGTGCTTTGTAGATTTTTTTCGCCGAGTCCCGATTCATATGTTATTTTGATGTGATTATATTAGCACACTACTTGTTTTTAAGAAGAAATAGCGTCACTCCGTCGTGAGGAGACAACGGATCGTTGGACGGAGTGGTAACCGTCGACCACTCGTTATTATCGCGCCGGTAATAGCGAACTTCTTCTATATTGAAGTCCTCGCTGAGTTTTTGTTTCAGATCGGCTCGGGTATAGACCCGAAACCAGACGCCAGGCGCATGAATGCGGGCATAAGGAAAACTCAAGACAACATGGCCATCCGGCTTCAACAGTTTCGATATCCTTTCGAACGTTTCCTGATCTAGCTTGTTCTCCTTATCATCTTCTCCGCCGTAACGCTTAGAGAAACCGAAATGCTCTATGGTGGATATACTATAGATGCAATCAAATCTTTTATCGAAGGAATGTTTGAGAAAATTACCGGTCACACTCACAAGGTTTTTATGAGTGAAAGGATAGGGGCGCAAATCTATGGCTGTAACGGAGAAACCGAGGCTCGCGAGTTCGAGAGCAGCCGAACTGGCAGCATGTCCGACTTCAAGGATATCCCCTTCCGGTGTCGGGAAAATTCTACCTAGCCATTGCTGAAGTATCGGCATTTCAACGATCCTTTCAGAGACAACTAGATCTTTTCTAGTCGCTCTGTTCCCAAACTTCTGGAAAAACCAGCCCACCAAACCTAAGAGGCCTATTTTTTCTGTGACTACTTTGATAGGATGCTCAAGCGGGTAGGGATAACTCACTTTAAACCTCTTCATAAAAGACTTTGATAGATTATGACATATTTTTTAGCTTGATCGCTCAATTTAATCTTTTGGGCAAAAAGCTTGGCGCCAATCGACAATTTTTCTCGCCTGGCTTTTGAAGAAATAACAGCTGAAACGAAACTGAAAATCTCGGCAGTGTCGTTTGGGTCCACCAATATACCGCTCTCTCCATCCTCAATTGCGTCATCAGAACCGGAACCTCTTCCCACTACTGCCGGCAGCCCGGATGCCGCAGCCTCCGCCACCGCCATGCCGAAGCCTTCTATATCCCATCCGATATTCTTCGGCAAAATGATGTACGAAACGGCATTCCGATACACCGCGCGCAAATCCTTTTTTGCAAGATCGGATAATACCGTTATTTTATCTTTTATGCCGAGCCGTTCGATGAGACCTTGTAATTCTTCAAAATATTTCCGATTCCGGTCTTTGTCTGCCACAATAATATACTTCATATCTGGGAAGACGCTGAAAATATTTTTCATAACCGGCAATAACTCAGAGTATCCCTTTCTTCTTTTGAACTCGCCGACGGTTAGCAAATACGGCTTTAGTCCGGCAAGTTTTTCTTCCATGCCCGACTGTCCGCCTGTAGACCAAAATTCGTAATCCACGCCCGGATTTATGACTTCAACAGGCAGTCCTGGCAGAATCCTTCTGATCTCACCGGCCACATAATGACTTATAGCGGTTACTCTGGAGGCTTTCCTGCACGCCCATTTTGCTAAATGCAAGCGAACGCCGCGAGAATGCAGAGGTTGAAGCGATCCGGAGCCTATGGCGGTAATCATCAATGGCCTGCGAACGAGTAAGTTCGCTGTGGCCGCTAGAACTCCATATGGATAAACGTCAAAAGCATGAATAATATCAGATTTCCAGGCCTTTTTTACTAGATTGAAAAAATTCAGATTTTCCGAAGTAATTATCTCAAGCTTGATACTTGGAACAGCATGAGTAAGAGAATTTATGAGGTTGGCCGCAAATTCTCCTGCGCCGGTTTTGGATTTAACAGTATGAGTAATAAAAAAAACTTTCATAGTGATATAGGAATTTCGGAACCTTTGGATTTAAAAAGCCGTTTATAGAGAAAGAAGCTTTCGAAAGCGATAAGAACACTTGCAATCGCCTGCGCCAATATATACCAGACCCCGAAACTCTCCACCAAGACATATAGGACTAAATTATTTATGGTCAAATTAAGCAAATTGATGCCCAAATATATAAACAGTTGGCCGTGGATAAAATCGGCGGAAAAATCCGTGAAAGTCCAGAATTTATTCAGCGAGAATCCCACCAAAAGCGAGACCACGAAAGCAAGCGTTGCGGAAAAAATGTACCACATTCCGAATAGATCGGTCAGCATATAAAGAAACGCGAGATGAACGCAGAATGCCGTCCCTCCCGTAACGATAAACCTTGCCACCCGCCATTTATTAAAAAAGTATCGTATCACTTTAATGCGGTTTTATTATGAATTTTCATCGGATTGCCATACGCCACACTATCTGCAGGTACGGATTTATCGCAAAAGGTCATGGCACCTATGGTAACGCGGTCGCCTATCGAGATATTTCCTAGAAGCTTCGCCCCTGTACCGATATAGACATTGTCCCCTACCGATGGCATACCCTTTTCGGAAACGTTTTTTTCTCCCAAAGAAACACCATTAAGGACAGTAAAATTCTTCCCTACCCTGGACTGTCTGCCTATCACAATATCGCTTAAATGAACAATGCGGAAACCAGATCCTATCTCGGCCCAGCAAGAAATATCGTTGCCGAACTTGTAAATACGCTTTGCCGAAAGCCGACGGCATAAATACCGAGAAAATATATTATTCTTTCTCCCCAGATACTGATTGAAACGAAACCAGAAAACACATGAAAAATTAGGGGAAAACCAAAGAAGATAAAGGAGAGCTTTCAACTTACCGAAAAAATGCCTGCCAGAAACATTGCCTTTATTGGCGGCTATATCCTCAATAAGACAAGCCCATGTTTCTCTAATAATTTTCATTGCAATTCAATATTAAGTTTTTCCATTAGTTTCTTCAGACTATGCTCCGCTGGGTTCACATTTTGTAAATCCGGATTCTCGACCTTGAGCTTCATACCGCAGGCGGCGGCTTCGATGATGGTCTTGTCGAGACTGCCGGCAGGAGTGAAGTTTACATAAGTTTCGTGCGTTTGGTAAAGCGTCTTGGCTTCGCCTTGTGTGACAGGGCCGACAAACTTTATCCTCTCCGATGCTTTGTTTTTAACCAGTTTTTCGTACTTTTTGTCCTTCGGAAATGCTTCACCGGCTATGGTGGCAGTAAATTTGTCGTCCAAAGTATTAAACCATTCAACAAACTCTAAAACTCTCTTGACCGGCGCGATGCGTCCGAGAAAAAGGACTGAATTTGGTTTTCTTCTCGCCCTGGAGTCTGGCCTAAAGAAATCGGTGTCTATGCCCGCTGGCATTCGTACCGATTTTTTGAACCTCGCGGTAAACGACTGTGAAGACGTATAGAAAACTTTATTGGATAGCCAGACCGCCAGAGTTGTAAATAGATTGCCTTCGGCGTGATTCCTCCAGAGATACACCTTTTTGCCCATAAGCCGCCACAAGTCTCCGGCCAAGAGAACGTACTCCTGATTCATATGGACAAATACGGCATCGTAATTCCGTCTCTCATGCCAAATATATCTGTAGAATCGAAATAGGTATTTAAATACCGATTTTCCTTCCTCTTTGCCAAGCGACAACACCTTGATATTCTTGGGCAAATCATAAAAGCCCTTCTCGAGACAAATGACTGTAATCATTTCGAATTTCTCCGCGAAAGCTTCGAGCCACCGGTGGAAAAACCCTAAAATAGGGTCTTGTTGAGCCACTTTTTGGGTGACTATAAGAATCTTCATTGGTTAGTCGCCGAGGTTTGAGCGGGACCTAGTTTCCCAGGTCTCGCTCTGCCTCCATCACCTCCTGGTGTATGGCTTTTTCGGCGTCCAGTAGATTCTGCCTTAAACTATGGATAATTGCATCTTCCTCAGCGGTCAGCCGCCTTTTCATCCGTGCTCTTTCTAATATATGGATACTCTCGCTTATATCTTCCTTTATAAGGTCGAAGGACTTTCCTACCAGACGGTCTATGCCGTGAAGGTCTTTCCTTACCGCTCTCATGTTGCTTACACCCTTTTTTGTGGTGTGTATTAGGAAGAAGATTATCGCCACGAGCGGAATCACAATAGAGAAGAACTTCATGAGCCAGCCCATGAACGTACTAAGCGACGGAATACCAAAGTTGAGAGAAACACTCGGTCTTTCATCCTCGACCGGCACCGGGGCGAAAATCGGCTCGGTCGCTTCTTCATCCGCGGATTCCGATATGGCTGGCGGTGTAACGGGCAGCTCTGCCTGTCTCTGCTCTAGGATGAAGGACGCATTACCCAAAGTCTTCAGCACATTGGTGCCGTAGCCGTCATTGGCCAAAAGCGAGCCAGAAGTAAGGCGAATGTCGGCCGGTCCGGTGCCAACCACTTTGAAATTCACTCCGAGCACTCTGCCATTTGATTCGGCAAAACCCGGATTCGGCACTACCCCTTCAAACGTCACCCTACCTTGGGAATTGGAGAAGGTGGGCTCCTGAACCCAGAGCGAGAGTACCGAGCCGATTTTCGAAACGGAAGTGACCTGAAGTTTGCTAGTCGGATAAGACAAGACGCCAGAAATGGCATTGATGGATTGCCTCGGACTCGAGACCATAATGCGCACCGAAAACGTCTGCCCCACTGCGTAAGTCCCCGTCAGAGGAGAAACGAAGATAGTATCGGCGAAAACGCTTCCAGGCAGCGACAGTGAGATTAGGAGCGTGAATAGAAAGAGCGCTTTAAGAACAAAAGAACACATACTACTATTATAGACCCAATTAGAATGCTTGCATGCCGATATGGTCCGGCTGTGGATACCGCCCGGTAATTGCCATTATGGTCCGCGGCTCTTACATATATTGTCTTGAATACATCTAAACCGTTGAGAACAAGGGGTGATTCTGCTTCTCGCCAATCATTTTTATCCGGCGGAAGTATCCAGATAAGAGCATATTCGTATTTCTCGACTCCCGTGCCCTTGTCCTGGGCCAAGAAAGAGGCAAAGTATCTGCCGGCGAATGCCTCCGGAGTTTTTGATGACAAAATATCGAATGGTTCGGGCGGTACAGTATCCTCGGCTATTTCGCCCGGAGAGACGATTAGCTTTACCGGTACGCTCGTTCCAGAGCTGTCGCTTCGAATCGCATTCACGGATTTGAAAGAATAATTCTGCACGCCTGAAGCGCTATCAAAGGAAAAGACGGGATACCGGCCGCGAAAGCCGCCTGGGGTAATGCCAGCGAATTTGATTGTGTTCCCTTCAATTTCAGGCGGAGTAATCCAAATGAGTATTGCCGAATTTCCCGTATAAATAGTGTCGATTTTCGCGCCAGACGGTAGAACCAACGTTCCTTCCAGGGCATTGATTGTTTCCCTGCCGGTATCGATTTCTATTACAGCAGTTGCGGCATAAGCAATTTGACCAACAACCAACAACCAACAACTGACAACAAACACAAATAGTATTTTCAGTCGTTGGTCGTAAGTTGTCGGTTGTAAGTTGAGCATTTTATCCTGTCCAGTTATATGCCATTATGGAGAAATCGACGAGATTCACTTTGCCGTCGCCATTAATGTCCACATTCGCCGGCGGATTGGGCCTATTGTACCAATAAGCGGCAATCGAGAAGTCCACTAGATTTACTTTACAGTCCATGTTGACGTCGCCCCGAGCGCTGCAGACTCTTTTTTTTATCTCCGCAAAGACGTTTTGGATGCCGACCCGGAAGTTCGCCGCCAGACCGTAGCCGCTTATAAGCTGATTGCCAATGGATGATTTAGACTTGGCGCTGTGCGAGCCGTATTCGAGCACGACGGTGTCGAAGTTGTATAGATAGATGCCATCCTTGTCGGAGACGGTCTTGGCGAAGAATTCTTCCTCGGAATTGACCGCGATGACAATGTCGGCTTGCGGCGCCGATTGGCCGAAGAAAGAGATATCATCCCCGCGTCTGACTTCCGACTTGTCCACTCCAATGGTCGGAGCGATGAAGATGCCCGTGATATTGGCCGTTACCCCTTCGGCGATACTGGTGGGAAACGTCACCAAGTTGGAACGCCTGCCCTCCTTATCTTCGCTGTAAACGGAGAAAATGTATGTGCCGGCCGAGAGACTGGAAACGCTCGCCCTGAATGTGCCGTCCGTTCCGGCCGTGACCGTGCCGAGAAGTTGAGCGTCTTTGAGAATTGTTACCAAACTTCTGGGATACGCCCGGCCGGAGAAGTCGGCCTTGCCCGTTCCATAGTATTGCATTCCTCCGCTACCCCCACCCCCGCCACCGCCGGTTGGCGGAGCCGCCGGAGCAGTCGGCACTGCCGAAACTTCGGTAGAAGTGGCGATGCCATTATCGAGAGCGTCGAGCACACGGATGACAAAATAATAAGTCGTGCCGGCCGTTAAACTAGTGCGGGTAGAAGAGAGTACGTTGCCCACATTAGAGAAGGTGTACGGTCCGCCGGCAGTCGTTGACTGGCCAACAGAGTATTGTCCAACAGACCAGCCGGTCGAAGCGTCCGCCGCCGTCCACGAGAGAGCGACTTGTTGCGTGCCGGCTGTCGCTGTCACGATGGGGGTGGAAACGAATGGGAAATAGAGAAAACCAGGGAAAAGTTTGAAGCTGTCTATAGTAGAAGTGCCTATAGCAAATTGGGAAATCACTCCCGTGAGCCGGAAAGTATCGGAAGAAGAATATCCGCCAGGATAGAGCGCCGGAGCCGTAATGGTAAAGTTGTTCGAGGAATAGGTCTGCGCCAGAGCGAAATAGGCCGGTAGCAAAAATATGCCGAAAATTATGAAGCACTTCAAGTAAAGAGCCATGTCTCTATGATATCACTAAGCCATTTCTCCAAAGCCCTGGGAGCGGTAATTTCGTAAAGCATGCCTTTGTCTTTGTTCACAATCCAGATTTCGTAAGTATCGCCCAAAGATTCGTCTTTGCCGTAAAAAGATATCGCCGCCAACTTATTCACCTCGAGATTCTTGATATCTTCCATGACACCGGACGGGGCGTCGAGAAGGAACCGCTCCCGGCTTACGGTCTCTCCGATATACGGCACCGCGAAAATCTGGAAACCTAAGCTCTTATCCTTATTTTCAAAGACAATAGTCACCGCGCCGCCGTCTTCGAGCTCTTTTACCGATAACTCTTTTGAATAAGAGATTGAGAACCCATAGCGCTCGCTCTTGTATTCACCCGTGCTGCCGCCAGACAACTTGCCGTACAACAAGAATGCCGCCAGTAGAGCACCGCAAACAGCGAGGATGATAACCGCGTTTTTCGTATTTATTTCCGCCGTCATTCTATTGTTGATGGAGAATTATTCTGCTATTTATAAGCTTGATGCTTGCGCCGTTAAACAAGAGCATTTTGCGCCCGACAGTGCTGTTGCCCGTGGTGAAGCTCTTGATAGTGCCCAACCCGTCACCAGCGGCATTGCGGGCATAAGCGCGGAAGTAGTACGGCGTCGAGGCCGAGAGTCCGGTCACTGTGTTGTTGAAGGAGTCATTGCCGGCCAAGGCGCCTAGAGTGGTGGTGGCGATAACAGTTGCGAGAGTTGGGTCGGTACCGTAGGCGAAGCCGTGCTCTGTTACGCTGTCGCCGCTTACATTAGTGCCGTTCATGGTCGCGAAGTTGAACCCGGCGTTGGCGAAGTTGGTGGTGACGGTCGGAGCCGCCAGCGAAGTCTCTTCGCCGCCCAGGTTATAAAAGGTAGTGGTGGCGTTTTGATTATTGTATTCAGTCTGAACCCATTCATAAGAACGGGCGGTGCTTGAAACTCGGACTTCGTCAATAATGCCACCGAAGAAAATACCTGTGCCGAAAGCGTTAAACCCTTCGCCTATAAGAAGATTATTGGCGTTGGATTCGAAATCGGTAGTGACGGTGGAGCTGGCCACCCGTACGCCGTCCACGTAGTAATTCATAATCGAGCCGGTATGCGTCACGGCCACGTGCCGGAAAACATTGGGGCCTGTGGAGGTGGCGAAGTTGGTCGGCTTCCCCGCCCAGTCGAAGACGTAGCCGCTCCCTGTCTGAATCAGTTCATAGGCAGCGAGCTTTGAGACGAAGGGGTGCGCCGGAAGCGTAGAAGATGCGGTAGTCCATATAGCGGTATTGTCGGCGCTATGCGCAAACGCGCTGTAGAAAAGATTCTTGCCGTCGCTTTCAAGAGCCGCGTCGCTGGAGTTGGTTGTCGCGGTACCATCCGGTTGTCCGGTACCAAGATTAATCCACACCATTGCCGGTGTCGTAAGATTAAGTGTTGAGGAAGCATACGAGTAGCTTTCTGTGCCAGCGTTATGGGTAAATGCCGCGTGATACATATAATCTCCTATAATGACAGCGTCATTAAATGAGTGGTCAGCTGCACCAGTGGCTGTTGGATCAGCGTCATTACTAAAGTCGCTCGACGCAGAAAGGTCAAGAGGCATGTTCATTCGGCCATAATTGGAGTTGGTAGACAGGCCGCACATGCCCGCCACATACAGCCGGTCTCCGTTTGTATTGAGACTAGTGCCACACCCTTCATCTCCGCCTCCGGCGGGGACCGTATCGGTCGGGTCTATCCAGCCGGTCCAGCCACTGCCGTCCAATTTAATGGAGGCCACCTTGTCCGCCTCGGCGGTGCCGCTTTGTGTTTGCACATAGAAAAAAGCTCTACTGCCCGTTACTACAACGTCAATACTGGATGATTCACCGGCACCAACACCCGCCGGATTCGCGGGGTTTACCCAGGCAGAAAAAGCTCCAGCGAGTGTTGAAGTCGCGTAGACGAAAGTGCTACCCCCAGCGCCGGCATCATTCAAAATAGCGTACCAGATATATTGCCCGTCAGAATCAACGCCGATTGAACTGCCGTTATCCGCGGCGCACGCTCCCGTCGGCGCATTGCCAACGGCCCAAGCGGTAACAGAAGAACCGCTAAGAGTAGACGAGGCGGTTCTGAAGGCATCTGTGGCTGTCGTACAATTGACGTTCCCGTAATAAATTCTCTCGCCGACTATGACCGAATCCAGTTGGCTGTATTCACCGGCACCGACTCCCGTTGACGGCGCCGTGCGAGATATCCATGCTGACATATTGGTCGTCGGCTGGCTTGAAGTGCTTGTGGTTTGCACCCATGCCTCTATAGTGCCGGTATTCTGGATGTCGAGGTCGGCGTGGTCAGTCACCGTAGAGACGTCATTTATACCATCGAAGGAGTAGGCGGGACCGAACTTCCCCGCCGCGGCGGGCGTCGCGCCGGAAACCGAGCCGTTTTGCGCCGTACCGGCAGAGTCATTGTTAGTCGCGCCGGAATCATCCATATGCCAAACGCCGACGAAAGTTCCCTCTGTTGTCCCGTCCCAAGTGCCGGAAATGTTTTCCGTTGACGAAGTCACACTTGCATTGCCGTAGAAGATATAGATAACGGTATCGTTGTCGAAATCGAGAGTCGGAACTTCAACCCACATGGTTACTTCTCCCGTAGTAGGAGTGTAGCGTTCAACTTCGTGTTTAAGCTGGATACTTCCCGCCGCGTCGGAAGTGAAGATGATATCGTCACCCTGCAGGTCAGTCACATGGCCACCACTGCCATCCTCCTTAAACTCCGGCTCGGTAAACGATATAAGGACGGGGAAATCGGTGAAGTTGGCCAACCCGATAACTTGCGCATTCTGGATAGTGATAGAGCGCCGGTATTCATAGCCGTTGCCGAAGGTTGCTTCCGCTCTACTCACTTCAAAACCGAGTTTGACACTCTCATCTTCCCCGGACGGCAGAGAAACAGTCACAAACACGGGAGAAAAAACCCACGACAAAAAAACTACGACGGTTATCGCATTGAGAAAGAAACTCTTTGTTTTATTTTTGTCTCGGGAAAAATTCATAATCACTCAACCGGAACCGGTTCCGGCGCCGGTTCAATTATTGGTTCTGGCGTGGGTTCGGGTTCGGGAGTTGGCTCTGGCGCAGGTTCAGGAACGGGCTCTATTACCGGTTCGGTGGAAGAAGCTGTGGGTTCTGACACAGGTTCCGTAGAAGATGCCGTAGGTTCTGGTGCTGGTGTTGGCGCAGGAGATACGACAGTCATCGTTCCGGGAGTGGAATAAGAGCCGGAGAGAATGGCTGAAAGTTGATCGCCGGTGATGCAAACATCCTGGCCGTCCGACTTCTTGACACAAAGTATGTCGGTGTGCACTTTCTCTGCGAAGAAATTGGTAATGCCATTGGCCGTGTCAGCAAGCCAAGTTCTTACGCGCGAGAAAATGTTGTCGAAGAATCTTTCCGCGAAGTTTTGTGCCTCCGGCGTGGATGAAGCTGTTGTCGAAGCAATAGTCGCAAGGTTAAGGTCAATCTCTTTCATCGACTTTGTAAGTACGGCACTAATGCCGACGCTATTTATGGTCTGTACGCTGCCATCTGTGTTGAAAGCGGCAAGTTGCGGACTGGTCGAAGCCATTTCCTCCGCGATGAATCCCCAATGCATGGCATCGGTTTGGTCGTCGTTATAGACAAATGAGACTGGATTGAACATGCGCAAGAGGTCGAGTCCAGCAATCTCTAACGGCCTGATGTCATGTTTATACCGAGCCGACGAAACTGCGCAAGTATCACCCGACTGTGTGGTGAGTTCTTTCGTTGTACCGTCGATACACACAGACTGGTCAGTGCCGGAAACAGCGCTAAGACCATTGAAAGCGACTGTGCCATTGACGGAAAGAGTGCGCCACGGCGTTGTGGAGCTGATACCCGTGAGCAGAGCGGCGCCCTTGGTAATAGTGAAAGCAACGTTGGCAGAGAAGTTGGTCGAAGAAGCGATATTGAATGATTTGTCGGTCGAGTTGAATCCAACAGCCCAGGCGTCATTATTGTTTGCAAACTGGAAGACTGCGTCGCCAGTGCCCGCGGAGCTACCGACATCCAAAGCATTCGAAACATAAAGATTGGTTGTCGTCGCATTCGTCGAAGTTGAATTGCCGGTGATATTCAAATTCCCTATCACTGTAGATGAGGCCCCGGCGATGAAGCCTCCGGTATTTGTCACTTTGAACAAATCGGCTCCGGTGGCAGAAAGGAATCGCAGGAAGTTTCCGGCAAAGGATGTGGTGGAGGAAGCCACTACCAAGTCTCCGGTGGTAGAAGTGGCATTTACTTGGAAGTATGAATTATTGGCAATCGAAGCGGTAGTGGTGGCGCCCACATAAAAGGCAACCGAGGAGGTGGCAGAAAGGCGTCCGGGAGTGAAGAGTTCAAGGCCTTTCCCGAAATTAGCCCCTCCCTCCGCATCCTCTCCATCGCAGAGAGATGCCGAGCCGGTAATCTGGACGCAAGTGGCGG
>ERZ1292632.778-Hain-H43-01um-R2-778-length-34585-cov-8_pt1 | contig 34585 bp, 32 predicted proteins | sample MGYA00564407_ERZ1292632 | MGnify/ENA primary metagenome ERZ1292632 (study PRJEB36523, sample SAMEA6512637) | groundwater metagenome | collected 2019-01-08 | study: AquaDiva: Metagenomics assemblies of 32 groundwater samples | reverse complement strand
TGTTGGTTATTTTGCCCAGGGAGAGACTCGAACTCTCACGACATTTCTGCCACACGATTTTGAGTCGTGCTCGTCTACCAGTTCCGACACCCGGGCTTAATTATAATTTTACCAAAAAAATTTTAAAAACTATAGAGATTGTTCTGTTGGAGTTGGACGATGAAAACAATTTATCGTTTTCATCGCTGAAAAGCGCTATCGCGCTTTTCAGCTTTCAGTTGAAGTAGTTTCAGGAATAATTGGCGCGGTTTGCTGTTCTTGCGGAGCTGTTTGTTCTTGCTGAATTTGAATTGGAAATACATCTGTATCTGGCGATTTTCCTGTTGGCAACTGGGATTTACTATTTTGTATAAAATAAAAAATTGCCCCTAATACAAGCAAAATTAGTATTATTAAAACTTGAACCACATTCTTTTTCATTGGTATAATTATAATATAAGAAGTGTGAAGTTGGAAATAAGAGGTGAGAAAAATTGCTAATTTATAGCTACCCACATCTATTGTAATGCAAAGCAAATCAAAACAATTATTTTTTTTGATATTTGATATTTTTTGTTTTTATCTAGCGCTTTTTGTTTCTTTAGCGATAAGGCTAAGGGGTAATTTTACGGCTTATATCTATTTGCTTCACGCCGCGCCATTTACAACAATCGTGATTTTTTGGGTTTTAATATTTTATATAGCCGGATTGTATGATTTAAAAAATCTTTCAAAAAAATTTTTACATTTTAAACTTTTTATTAGCGCAATTTTGCTGTCGTCTGTTTTTAGCGTTATGTATTTTTATGTTGTGAAAGTTCCGAGCATTACTCCAAAAACAATATTAGTGCTTTTTGGGATTTCATTTGCAATTATTGATTTCATATTAAGACAATATTTGCTAAAAAGTTTTATTTCAGCGCAACCCATTCTTAATATTTTAATTTTAGGAAGAGGCAGTAATGTAAAAGAGCTTGTTGATTTTTTGGGTGAAAATCCGCAATTGGGATTTAAAATTAAAATTCACATCGAGGCGTTTAATGAAAATGAGATAGAGGGGCTTATAAAAAATAATAATATCGACACGATGCTTGTTACTTCTGAATTTAGAAGAGATAAAAATTTATCGCAGCATATATATAAGCAAATGTTATTGGGAGTTGATGTATTAAGTTTTGCCGAATTTTATGAAAATGTTTTTGGAAAAATTCCGTTAGACGCATTAGAGGAAAGTTGGTTTTTAGAAAAAATAATTCCAAAAAACGGATTTTATTTATTTGTGAAAAGATTAGCAGACATAATTCTTTCATTGGCGCTTTTTGTTGTTCTTATAGTTTTGTTCCCGATTATTGTGTTGTTAATAAAATTAAGTTCTTGGGGTTCTGTGATTTTTAGTCAAGAAAGAGTTGGGTTGCGTGAAAAAGTTATTACTATATATAAATTTAGGACTATGCGCAGTTTAAAAAATACTGAAGCAAAGGATTCTTTATTTGAAGGAAATGAACTTAATTTAGGGTCAAGTCAAAATCTATCGCGAGTTTTTTGGTTTGGAAAATTTTTACGAAAAACAAGATTAGACGAACTTCCGCAGATTATAAATGTTTTGAAGGGTGAGTTATCTTTTATCGGTCCAAGAGTTGAATATATCAATTTGCATAATCATCTCAATAAAGAAATCTCTTATTATCAAATTGGAACAATTATAAAACCGGGATTAACAGGGTGGGCTCAAATTCATGGAAAGAATAGTAATACTATTAAAGACGCCAAAGAAAGATTGGCATATGATATATACTATATTAAGAACAGGTCGTTAGCGCTAGATTTAATCATCGCCCTAAAAACACTGAAAACTATTTTTACATTTTCCGGAGTTTAGCAATGAGCAAATTGCAGAAAAAATTTTTTAAGTATTTTTTGATATTAGGAGTTGTTCCTGTAATTATTATTTCTATAATAACCGTTTTCGCGATGTATTTTTTACACATAAAAGATGTAAGGTTGATTGAAGAAAATTTATTAAATCAAAAATCAATTGAAATTGAAAAATTCTTTGGAAATATAATTTCTCAAATTCAGATTGTTGTTGGATATGAAGATTATGCGCAGCCAAAAATTAGCAATCAGAAATTTTTATTAAACGGAATAGTCAAATTAAACCCGAATATTAAAAGCGCGGTTTTTGTTTGCGCGGTTGCAAAAGATTGTAAAGTTGGAATTGAAACTGCAAGAGTAATGACAAGTAGCAAAGACACTGGAGCAGTAGATAGAACTAATGACCCGGCGTTTGTAAGTGCATCAGGTGGAAAAATATATTTTAGCGCTCTTGAATTTGACGCTGATTTGCCGTTAATGACAATTGCGTCTCCTGTAAAAAATAGCAAAAATAAAATAATCGGGGTTTTGATTATTAAAACAGACCTCTTGCCAATCAAAGCAATTATTAAAAATTCTGTTTTGGGAAAAACTGGTTTAGTTTATTTATTAGATTCAAAAAATAGAATAATCGCTTATTCAACTGATGCGAATAATTTTGTTCCAAGTGATGCAAGAGATGTTATATCGTCCACAAAATATATATCAAATTTTAATTGGCAAATTATTGCCGAATGGTCAAAAAAAGAAGTTTACGCAATTATTGGAGAAACAACGAGAAACATTGTTTTTGTTATTATGATTGTAGTAATTTTAGTTCTTTTGTTATCTTATTTTGTCGCAAAAGGGGTTTTGAGTCCAATAAGAGAATTGGTTCGCGGAGCAAAAATTATAGGTGAAGGAAATTTGGATTATAAAATTGACATAAAAGCCGATGATGAATTACAAGATATGGTGAATCAATTTAATAAAATGACTGGGGAATTAAAAGAGATTGGAAGCTTGACAAGAGCGTTAGAAAAGGAAAAAGAACTTTCTAATGTTAAAGGTAAATTATTGACAACAATTTCGCATCAATTAAATACTCCTGTGTCAAGAATTGGCTGGGCAAGTGAAACATTGGAAAAAAATATTAACAATCAAGAAGCATTATCTGAAGCAATTACAATAATTAAAGCAAGCCATAAAAATGTCGCGACAATTATTCAAGACGCGCTGTTTTTGTCTGAAATTGGCAGTTCAAAATATTGGCATAAAGAAAAAATCAAAGTTAATGAAATCATCGGAAACATTTTGGAAAAATTTAAATATAGAATTTCTGAAAAAAATGTCAGGGTAGATTTTAATGTGAGAGCTGGTTATGAGATAGAAGCTAGCAAAATAACAATCGGAAAATTATTTGAAATACTTATTGATAACGCAATTATTTATAACAGGCAAGGAGGCGAAATTGTAATAAAGATACAAGATACCCGCCTACCATCGGCTTTGCCTCAGGTAAATGGCGGGCAGGCAAGATACCCGTCTCGCCAAGGTGAAGCCGAGGTGGACAAAACTGAAAATTCACCAGCTGGCGGAGAAGATGAAGAAAAAAATGGAATACTGGTTTCAATAAAAGATACTGGCATTGGAATTCCACAGGACGAGCAGGTTTATATGTTTAGAGAAATAATTCGCGCAAAAAACGCTGTTGTCGGAGAAAATGTCGGAACAGGAATGGGTTTGTTTATCGCTAAAATGATAGTAGAAGGGCATAAAGGAAAGATTTGGCTAGAATCACTCGAAAACGAAGGAACTGAATTTTTTGTGCAATTACCATCATAATGATTCAAGTTATTAAAAAATCCGGAGATATAGAACCGCTTTCTGAAGAAAAAATTAAATCTTGCATTGCGCGCGTTGGTGGGAGTTATGATTTGGGAGAAAAAATTTGTAGAGAAATTGTAAAAAAATTACCTTCTAAAATTTCATCAGAACAACTTTACAGGCAAGTTTTTCAAAAACTCAAAAAAGAAAATCCTATATTTCCGCTTAAATTAAATCTTAAAAAAGCTATTTTTGAATTAGGTCCAACGGGTTTTCCTTTTGAAAAATATTTCGCAAAATTATTGGAGTACTATGGATACAACACGCAAGTTAATTTAATTATGAAAGGAAAATGTGTAAAACACGAAATTGATGTTTTGGCGGAAAAAGATAGCAAAAAATATCTAATTGAATGTAAATTTCATCAAAGATGGGGCACAAAAACAAGTGTTCATACTCCGCTGTATTCTCTTTCAAGGGTGTTGGACATAAAAGAAAAAAGTGGAGAAAATTTTATACCTTGGATTTCAACTAATACAAGATTGAGTTTTGACGCAATTAATTTTAGTGAATGCAGGCAAATAAAAATTACTTCTTGGGGGTATCCGTTTGGAGAATCCTTAGAAAAAATGATTGAGAACAGCAAAAAATATCCGATTACAATTTTGATTTCGGGAAATATTCAAATTTTTCAAAAATTAATATCGCAGGATGTGATATTAATAGAAGATTTTTTGAAATTTGACGCAAATTATATTCAAAAAATTGCCGGAGCTTCAAGAAAAACAATTGATAATTTAACGCTAGAAGCTAAAATGTTGATAGCGTAAAAACATATAACGCAAATTGATGTAAAATTAATTAATGGTAATTTTTTTAAATTTGCAGAATATAGCTAAACTAATTCGGTGTTATATTTTGATTTCTACAACAAAAGCTGGTTCAGGGCATCCGACTTCGTCTTTGTCATCAGTTGAACTTTTGACAGCGCTTTTTTGCGGAGGATTTTTTAAATTTAATTTGGACGATATTGAAAATCCGAACAACGACAGATTTATTTTATCAAAAGGACATTCTGCGCCATTATTATATTCAATGTATGCGGTTCTTGGAAAAGCAGAAAGCGATAAATGCCGGAAACGACAAGTCGTTTTCAGCGATGAAAAACACGATAGTGTTTTTCATCAGCTTTCTGCGCTGAAAAACAATGCCGAAAACCAAGTTTTCGGCGTTGAAAATTCAAAAAATAACTTTTTTGAATTTTCAACATTTTCGGTATTATCAGAAGACGATTTATTAAAATTAAGAAAATTTGATAGTCCATTAGAAGGACATCCAACACCGAATTTTAAATACGCAGAAATTGCTTCTGGTTCTTTGGGGCAAGGTTTAAGTGTTGGGGTTGGTATGGCTTTGAACGCGAAATATTTGGATAAATTACCTTATAAAACTTTTGTTCTTTTGGGAGACAGCGAAATGTCAGAAGGCTCTAATTGGGAGGCGCTCCAAATCGCGAATTATTATAAACTTAATAATTTGGTAGGAATTATTGATGTTAATAGATTGGGGCAGAGAGGCGAAACAATGTATGGTTGGGATATTCAGGAATACGCAAAAAGAATTTCTACATTTGGATGGGAAACAATTTTAATAAAAGATGGACATAACTTTAAAGAAATAATCAAAGCGTACCAAAGGGCGCTCAACTCAAACAAGCCTGTAATGTTAATCGCAAAAACAATAAAAGGCAAAGGCGTTTCATTTTTAGAAAATAAAGAAGGTTGGCACGGAAAAGTGTTGAATGAAGAAGAATTAAAAAAAGCGTTAGTAGAATTAGGTGAAGTAGATAAATCTGTAAAGATAGAATTATTAAAACCAGAATCAAAAGAAATTTCAAATTTCAAATTTTCAATTTTAAAACAAATCCCAGAATATAAAATTGGTGATATGGTAGCAACGCGAAAAGCTTACGGCGAAGCATTAAAAAAACTTTATCCAAAATATCCAAATATAGTTGCGCTTGACGCTGAAACAAAAAATTCAACATTTTCTGAAATTTTTGAAAAAGAATACCCAAGTAGATTTTTTGAAATGTTTATTGCTGAACAAAATATGCTCGGAGTTGCGCTGGGTCTTTCAAAAAGAGGAAAAATTCCGTTTATTTCTTCATTTGCGGCATTTTTAACTCGCGCGTTTGACCAAATACGAATGTCAGCGTATTCTAACGCAAATATAAAAATTGTTGGTTCTCATTGCGGAGTGTCAATTGGAGAAGATGGAGTTTCACAAATGGGATTAGAAGATATTTCTATGTTTCGCAGTGTTTTTGGAAGTGTTGTTTTATATTCATCAGACGCAGTGTCAACTGAAAAATTAGTTGAAGAAGCAATAAAACATAACGGGATTGTTTACATAAGAACAACGCGAAAAGATACGCCTGTGATTTATAATAACGATGAAAATTTTGAAATTGGAGGATTTAAAGTTGTAAGAGAAAATGAGCAGGACTCAATCGCAATAATTTCAGCAGGCATAACTTTACACGAAGCAATAAAAGCAAGTGATGAATTAAAATCGCAAGGCGTGTTTGTAAAAGTTATTGATTTATATTCAATAAAACCAATAGACGCAGAAAAACTAATGGAAGCTATAAAAAATGCAAAAGCAATAATTACAGTTGAAGACCATTATATTGAAGGAGGAATTGGCGAAGTAATAAGGAGTGCATTACAAAATATTAAAATTCCAATTCATTCACTCGCGGTTTTAAAAATGCCTCATAGTGGAACGCCAGAACAACTTTTAGAATTTGAAGAAATTTCAAAAACTGCGATAATTAAGAAGGCAGTAGCAATTTTGAAAAATAATTTTTGAATCAATGTCTAACTACATAAAGTTTTTTAGCGAAATTTCAAATAGCGATGTCTCTGTTGTTGGCGGGAAAAACGCGTCTCTTGGAGAAATGTATCAAAAATTAACTCCGCAAGGCGTTAGAATTCCAAATGGTTTTGCGACAACCGCGGATGCGTTCAGTTATTTTTTACAATCAAATCAGCTTGAAGAAAAAATAAAAAAAATTTTAGAAAAATTAGAAATAAAAAATATAAAAAGTTTGCAAAAAACCGGGGAGCAAATAAGAAATTTAATAAAGAACGGAAAAATCCCAGAAGACCTTAAAGACGAAATTGTAAAATCATATGGACAATTAATATCTAACAATAATAAACTTCTAACTTCTGCGGTCGCGGTGCGAAGCAGCGCGACCGCAGAAGATTTACCGACCGCAAGTTTTGCCGGACAGCAAGAAACTTTTTTAAATGTTGTTGGCGATGAAAAATTATTGCAAAAAATAAAAGAATGCTTCGCGTCTCTTTTTACAGCTCGGGCTATTTCTTACAGAGTTGATAAAGGATTTGACCATTTTCAAGTAAAGCTTTCTGTTGGAGTTCAAAAAATGGTTCGCTCGGATATTAGTTCATCCGGTGTTATGTTCACAATAGAGCCAGATATTGGATTAAACAATGTAATCGTAATAAATTCAATTTTTGGATTAGGAGAATTGATTGTGCAGGGAAAAATCATTCCGGATGAATTTGTTATTTTTAAGCATGGACTTGAAAAAGGATTAAAATCAATAATTGAAAAAAAATTAGGAAATAAAATTAGTAAGATTGTCTATACCCGCCGACACTCTTTGAGTTTTGGCGGGCAAGGTGGAGAAAATACAATAAAAGAAATCAAAACAACTGAACAAGAAAAAAATAATTTTTCATTAAATGATGATGAAGTGGTTGAGCTTGCTAATTTTGGATTGTTGATTGAAAAACATTATGGAAAAGCCATGGATATTGAATGGGCAAAAGACGGCATTGACGGAAAAATTTATATTGTTCAGGCTCGACCAGAAACCGTTCAATCATCAAGAGATAAAAGTTCTTATTTTGAATATAAATTAAAACAATTTTTAAACAAACCCGAATTAAAAGGTATTGCGATTGGTTCAAAGATAGCGAATGGAAGGGCGAGAATTATTAAAAACGCCAATGAAATTGAAAAATTTAAAGAAGGAGAAATTTTGATAACAGAAATGACCGACCCTGATTGGGAGCCGATTATGAAAATCGCATCCGGGATTATTACTGAAAAAGGAGGGAGAACAGCTCATGCGGCAATTGTTTCAAGGGAATTGGGAATTGCTTGCGTTGTCGGAGTTTCAGGAGCGATGAATAAAATAAAAAACGGCGATGAAATAACAATTGATTGTTCGTCGGGTTCTGTTGGAAAAATTTATAAAGGAATTATTGAATTTGAAATTATAGAGAACAGAATTTTAGAAATACCCAAAACAAAAACAAAAATTATGATGAACATCGGTTCGCCCGATGAAGCGTTTGAAAAATATTATTTGCCTGTTGATGGAATTGGATTGGCGAGGGAAGAGTTTATTATTGCTGGAGATATAGGCATACATCCAAATACCCTGATAAATTATGAGGATATTCGGAAATCACAAGACACAAGACACAAGACGCAAGAAAATTTCAATTCTCAAATTTTAAGAGTCAAATTTGATGAGTTAATTAAAAAAGTTGATGAGCTTACGGTTGGATATGAGGATAAAAAACAATTTTATGTTGATAAGTTAGCGAGTGGGGTAGCAAAAATTGCAACCGCATTTTATCCGCGAAAAGTTATAGTCCGATTTTCTGATTTTAAAACAAATGAATACAAAAATCTTTTAGGAGGAGAACTTTATGAACCAGAAGAATCAAATCCGATGATCGGTTGGCGTGGCGCATCAAGGTATTATGATGAAAAATTTAAACAAGCTTTTGAGTTAGAAGTTTTAGCTATGAAAAAAGTAATATTTGAATTTGGATTAGATAATATTTCTATAATGGTTCCATTTTGCAGAACTCCAGAAGAAGGGAAAAAAGTTTTAGAAATTATTGAACGAATTTTAGGTAAGCGTGAGTCAGCGTCATATGAGGTGTATGTGATGTGCGAAATTCCAAGCAATGTAATACTTGCAAATGAATTTTTAGAAATTTTTGATGGGTTTTCAATAGGCTCAAATGATTTAACCCAGCTTGTTGTTGGAGTTGATAGGGATTCAGAAATTATTTCGGGAATTACAAATGAAAATAATTCAGCTGTAAAACAAATGATATCTATGGCAATAAAGTCAGCAAAAGAAAAAGAAAAATACTCTGGAATTTGCGGACAAGCTCCGTCAGACCTTCCGGGATTTATTGAATTTTTGGTTGAACAGGGAATTCAAAGCATCTCGGTTAATCCAGATGTAGTAATTCAAACTATACAAAAAGTAGCAGAAGTTGAACATAAATCGTTATAAATACCAAAAATGATGTCAAAAATTTATTTTATGATGGATTGTTTTTGGCGTTAAAAAATCAAAAACAAGGTTTTTTGGTTTTTTAAAATAGGCATTTTTAAAAATTGTGTATAATATTTATACAATGAAAAAGAATTATTTATTTATAATAGTTGCGTTGTTTTTTTTATTTTTGGTTGTTAATTTTACATTTGCCGCTGTTTGTTCTCCGAAAGAATTAAAAATTGGTTCTTTTGGGCAGAGAAGTAAAAACACAAGTAATATTCAGGCATGCCTTATAAAAGCTGGGTATGTAATTAAAGGAGGGGCTACTGGTTATTATGGAAATGAAACATCAAAAGTTGTAAAAGAATTTTATGCAAGTTGGTATGGCAAGGAAACTGGTAAAAAAATTGGAAATCAAGGTGTAAAATTTTTACAAAAATTTTTAAGCCAAAAAATCAGCGGCTCTTTTGCGTTTAAAAGATTTTCTTCTCAGAGTGAATTTAAAGATTATTTAATTCAAGGACAAAATAAAATTTCTTATATGGGAGTATTTAGTAGAGGTGGAGAGTTTGGAATTACTGGACTTTCTAGTAGTGTTGATAAAATGGTTTTTATGGAAGCAGGAAGTGTTTTAGCTCCAACATCAGCATCCGCAGAAAGAGTTTCGGAGACAAATGCGCAAGTTAAAGGGATTGATGAACCGGATATTATAAAAACTGATGGACAAAATATTTTTTATTCTTCAGAAGGATATTTTCCGATTTTGAGAGGTTCAAGCGGAGCTGAAATTATGCCATCAAAATATCAATATGGCAATACAACTATTGTGAGCGCTTTCCCGATTGATAAATTAGGCTTATCTGGAAAAATTGATAAAAATGGAAATCTTTTGTTATTAAAAGATAAAAAGATTCTTGTTGTTTTCGCAAATCAAGAAATCGTAGGATATGATGTTTCCAATCCTGCAAACCCAGAAAAAAAATGGATATTAAAACTTGAAAGCGATACCTCTATCGTTACTTCTCGTTTATATGAAAATAAAATTTATTTGATAACGAAAAATTATATAAACGACGGAAAGCTTTGTCCAATAAGTCCTCTTTCGCTCAATGGCGCGCCAATTGAAATTAAGTGTGTTGGAATTTATCATCCTGTTGATATTATGTCAGTTGATGTTACTTTTACAGCTATGTTAGTTGATGCGGTTTCTGGAAATATTGAAAAAAATGTTTCATTTGTCGGATCGCAAAATGACTCGGTTGTTTATATGTCAAGCCAATCGCTTTATATCGCTTATCCATATCAAGTTGAAACATTAAAATTACTAAATCAGTTTTTTGAAGCAAAAGGAAAAGGATTAATTTCGAGTGAGATTTTGTCTCGGTTGATTAAATTGCAGGCATATGATATTAGCGAAGTTGCAAAAATGACTGAATTAGAATATCTAATTCAAAAATATAAAAGCTCATTAAAAGTTGACGATAGGCTTAAATTTGAAACAGATTTGAATAATAGTTTTTTAGCATATTATGACGACAAAAAAAGAGAATTTGAAAGAACAGGCATTGTAAAAATAGATTTAAGCAATTTTGATATTTCAAATACTGGAAATATTCCAGGGCGTCCCTTAAATCAGTTTGCATTGGATGAATATAAAAATAATTTACGAATTGCCATAACAGTTGGAGATAAGGGTTCGGGAGTTTGGTGGCTTGGCGGCAGTACTCGAGATAAAAGCGCAAATGATGTATATGTTTTAAATAAAGATTTATCAATAGATGGTTCTGCGCAGGATTTAGGCTTAACTGAAAGAATTTATTCGGCAAGATTTGTTGGCGACAGAGGATATCTGGTAACTTTTCGACAAACAGACCCTTTTTATATTTTAGATTTAAGCAATCCACAAAATCCAATTTTAAAGGGGGAATTAAAAATTCCGGGATATTCAGCATATCTTGAACCAATCGGTAAAGATAGAATTTTAGGAATTGGACAGGAGAGTTCTCAAATAAAAGCATCTCTTTTTGATGTTTCTTCGGCTGAAAAACCAATTGAATTAGATAGATACTTATTAAAAGATGGCTGGTCTGAAGTTTTAAATAACCACCGCGCTTTTTTGCGAGATGATAAGCATCAGATTTTCTTTTTACCAACAGGAAGCGGAGGATATGTAATTTCTTATAAAAATGACAAGATTGAATTGCTTAAAGCTGTAAGTGGCTATTCAGTCAAGCGCGCAATTTATTTAGACGATTATTTGTATGTATTAAGTAGCGATAAAATTATAGTCTTTGATGAAAATTCTTGGGAAAAAGTTAAAGAATTGGATTTAGTAAAATAAATAAAAATAATTCATAAAATCTGATATTCTTGACTTTTTGTGTTATAATTAAATTAGCATTCTTGATACAAGGGAGGGTTGCTCTATGGCAATCCAGAGCGAGTTAATAGATGAAGTGGAAGTCCCGTCGTGGCTCCTTAAAGCTGCCGCAAGGGGTCTTTTACTATCCGTTACTGACATACTCGAAGAAACTCTTCGCAGCCAAGAAGAAGGTGTCGTTGCTATAGGGAAAAATCAATCGTCTGTAAGCGATATGCTTGACCCTTAGCCTTCGCCAATTGGCAACTTGACCCCAAATTCAGCGCGGATTTTGGGGTTTGTTTTTTTTAAAATCTAATTCAAATTTACAATCAAGGTTTTTTCTTTTTCATCTTGCAGAATAATTCCTTGTTTTTGTAGTTGATTTCTGATTTCATCTGATTCATTATATTTATTTTCAATTCGTAATGTTTCTCTTTGTTTAATTAATTCATTTGTTTTTGAATCAATTTTTGTCCATGGAAAAAAACATATAAAAAACTTATCAAATTCTTTTAATATTTTTAATAATTCGGGATTAAATTCATTTTGCGATTCAACTTTTTTTATAAATTTTAACAAATAATTAATAGCTCTCGCGCTATTAAAATCATCTTCCAAGAACGCAATAAATTTTTGTTTAAAATATTCAAAATTTTCTCCAAATTCTGTTTGTATCTTGTTTGTTTCTTGCTTCTTGTTTCTTGTGCCATTTATTTTTAATTTTGTAATAAACTCATTTATCGCAACGAAATTATTAAAAGCATCAAGCAATGTTTTTTCGTTTAAATCAATCACAGAGCGCCAATGATGGCTAAAAATAAAAAATCTTAAAAATCTTGGTGAATGAGTAAATTGTTGTTTTAATAAAAATTCGTTAATAGTTGTAAAATTCTTAAGAGACTTAGACATTTTTTTCCCATCAACGAACAAAAGTCCTGAATGTAAAAAATAATTTGCAAGTTTTTTATTAAACGCCGATTCAGATTGCGCAATCTCATTTTCATGATGCGGAAAAATTAAGTCAATAGCTCCTCCGTGAATATCAAATGGAATTCCTAAATATTTTTTTGACATAGCAGAGCATTCAATATGCCAACCGGGTCTGCCTTTCCCCCAAGGTGAATCAAAAACCCAATCAAATGTTTTTTCTTCTGGGATTTCTTTATGTTCTAATTTAACAATTCCAGAAGGAGCTGCGACTGGCGGAGTAATTTTCCATAAAGCAAAATCTGTCGCTTCTTCTTTTTCATATTTGTCAGTTTTTACGCGAGTTCCAGTTAAGGTTTGTTCAATTTTTCTCCCAGAAAGAGAGCCATAATTTTTTAAGCTACTAATTCTAAAATAAACTCCATCTTTTGTTTTGTACGCGCAGTTCTTTTTTATTAAAATTTTTATTAAATTTATTATTTCTTTTACGCTATCGCTTACTCTTGGATTTTTTAATGATTTTTTTATTTTTAAAGTTTCTAAATCATTAAAAAATTCTTTTGAATATTTTTCGGCTAATTGATTAGGAGAAATTTTTAATCGTTTTGCTTCACGCAAAATATCGTCATGAATATCGGTGATATTCATAATAAATTTGACTTTGTATTTTGAAAATTCCAAAAATCTTCTGATAAAATCAAAAATTATATATGTTCGAGCATGACCCAAATGACTTGGTCCATAAACAGTTGGTCCGCAAACATACATTCCAATTTTTTTGTCTTTTATTGCTTTAAGCTCTTCTTTTTTTCGCGTAAGCGTGTTGTAAATTTGTAGCATTATTACAATTATACAATAATAGCGAGTCATAAATTGGTTTCAGTTTCAGGGCAAAGAGCATATAATAAAAATAATGAAAAACTCGGAAATTGCTAAACTTTTTGAGCAAATGGCTATTTATCTTGAAATGAAAAATATTCAATTTAAGCCACAAGCCTATAGAAACGCCGCGCTCGCTATTGAAACAGTTGATAATGATATTGAAGAGATTTTTAAAAAAAGCGGAGAAAAGGGGCTTGAAGAAATTTCTGGAGTTGGAGTTTCTGTGGCTGAAAAAATTATTGAATATTTAAAAACCGGAGAAATTAAAGAACTGGAAATTTTTAAAAAAGAAATTCCTGTTGATGTTGAAACTTTGTCTGCTATTGAAGGAGTTGGGGCAAAAATTATTTATAAACTTTATAAGGAATTAAAAATTAAAAATTTAAAAGACTTAGAAGAAGCTTGTAAAAAACATAAAATAAAAAATCTACAAGGGTTTGGGGAAAAAAGCGAAGAAAGAATTTTAAAAGGAATTGAATTTTTAAAACAAGGAAAGGGAAAGTTTATTTTAGGCTCTGTTATTCCAATAGCGGAAAATTTATTGAATTATTTGAAACAAAGCAGAGCAATAAAAAAAGCAGTAATAGCTGGTTCATATAGACGAAAAAAAGAAACAATTGGCGATATTGATATTTTAGCGATTTCAAATGATTCAGTAAAAGCAATGGAGCATTTTATAAAATTTGATGAAGTTGCGCATATATACGCAAAAGGAGAAACAAAAACAATGGTGCGGTTAAAAAACGGAATAGATGTTGATTTAAGAGTTGTGCAAGATAACAGTTATGGCGCCGCGCTTTTATATTTTACGGGCTCAAAGGAGCATAATATTAAATTGCGCGAATTAGCAATTAAGAAAAATTGGAAGTTGAACGAGTACGGACTGTTTCAAATTAAAAATGTAGAAGCAGAAATTCTGATTGTTGGGAAAATTGAAGAAGAAATTTATGAAAAATTAGAAATGCAATATATTGAGCCAGAATTGCGAGAAGGAAAAAATGAAATTGAATTAGCTTTAAAAAATCAATTGCCAAAACTTGTAGAATATGAAAACATAAAAGGGGATTTGCAACTCCATACAACTTGGAGCGAGGGAGAAAATTCAATAAAAGAGATGAGTGACTATGCTCAAAAAATTGGATTGGAATATATTTGCATAACCGACCATACAAAATCGTTAAAAATAGCCAATGGGCTTGATGAAAAAAGGTTATTAATGCAAATTATTGAAATTAAAAAATTAAATTCTAAATTAGAGAATCTAAATTCTAAATTCACTATTTTAACAGGAGCTGAAGTTAATATTTTAAAAGATGGTTCACTTGATATTGACGATGAAATTTTGGAAAAACTTGATTTTGTCGGAGCAGCTATCCACTCAAATTTTAATTTATCAAAAAGCGACCAAACCGAAAGAATGAAAAAAGCAATGGTAAATAAAAACATTGATTGTATTTTTCATCCAACAGGACGGCTTATTAACAAAAGACCAGGATATGAAATTAATATTAATAAAATTATTGACTTTGCAAAAAAGACACACACAATTTTAGAAATTAACGCGCAACCGTATAGATTGGATTTGAAAGATGAATATATTAAAAAATGTGTTGCTCAAAAAGTAAAAATGACTATTGGAACTGACGCCCATCATTACTCACAGTTTCACTTTTTTGGCTTAGGAGTTTCACAAGCTCGAAGAGGCTGGGCAGAGAATGAAGATATTTTAAATACCCTGCCAGTTGAAAAATTTTTGAAAAGTTTAGTAAAAAATAAATAAAAAAGTTAAGACAATTAGAAAACCGCGACCTACTGCTATGTCGCGGTTGCTCCAGTTGCCAACTGGACGCTATTCGGTTTTGGTTTACCGTCCCGGTAGCAGCCGAGACTAGATAGTCAGCATCGTAGTCTTTGATTTTTCTCCTTGTTGGGATAGCGAACTATACTAATTATACCATACATTTTTTTAGTGTCAATACCTGATATTGTGGCTATTTTTCGGGTTTTTTACATTCATCTAAAATATAGTAAATACATAATTTATGTATTATAATAGTAAATTATCAAATTTTTTAACGACCTTTTTACATTTTGATTTGTCATTTTGTATTTTTGAATGCCGATAATGACGGAAATGACGAAAAATAAGTTTTCGTCATTTCCGTCGCTGAAAATGAATTATCATTTTCAGCATTATTTTTCGGCTCTGCAAACGACTTGTCATTTTTAGCGTTTGATTTTTGAATTTATTATGAATAAACCTCCTATTGTCACAATTTTAGGTCATGTAGACCACGGTAAAACAACTCTTCTAGAATTTTTATTGAGAACTTATTCTAATTTTCAAAAAAGTATTATTAATAAAGAAGCCGGCGGAATTACACAAAAAGTTAGGGCATTTGAAATTACATATAATAATCAAAAAATTACATTTATTGACACGCCCGGTCACGAAGCATTTATGGGTTTGCGAGACAGGGGAGCGCAAATTGCGGACATCGCAATTTTAATAATCGCGGCTGATGAAGGAATAAAATCACAAACAAAAGAATCAATAGATTTGCTCTTGGTTTATAAAATTCCATTTATTGTGGTTTTAAATAAAGCAGACAAGCCAAATGTTGATTTTCAAAAAGTAAAACAACAATTATCAGAAGTCGGCGTGATGACAGAAGATTGGGGTGGAGATATTACTTGTGTTGAAATTTCAGCATTAAATGGTTCTGGTATTAGCGACCTTTTAGAAATGGTGCTTTTGGTAAGTGAAATGAAAGAATTAAAATTTGACCCAGAAAAATCAGCTGAAGGGTATATCCTGGAAGCAATTAAAGATAATAAAAAAGGAATTCTGGCGTCAGTAATTTTACAAAATGGAAATTTAAAAACAGGAGATTTAATCGCAACATCGTCAACATTCGGAAAAATAAAATTTATTGAAGATTCTTTTGGTGTAAAAAAAGATAAGGTTGTCGCTTGCGAGCCAGTTATTATTGGAGGGTTCAATTTATTGCCTAACGCAGGAGAAACTTTTATAATCTCTAATGAAAGTAGTTTAGTAAAAAGTCAAGAAAATTTAGTTGCAAAAGAAATATTAGTTCGTGAAAAATTTATTATTTCTCCAGAAGGAGATTTATCGGCTGAAGAATTAAATAAAGACGGGTATAGTTTAATTATTCGCGCAGACCATATCGGTTCGCTTGAAGCTATTGAAAATATTTTACAAAAATTATCTACTGAGAAAAAAATCAAATTAAAAATTATTAAAGCAGACTTAGGTCAAATTACATCTGAAGATATAAGACTTTTAAAAGACACTAGCAGTATCGCTGTTGTATTTAACATCAAAAACCAGAAAGAAATTATGGATAACATAAAACACTCCGGAATTAAATTTTTAGAAAGCGAAGTTATTTATGAACTCGAAGAAAGTTTAAAGGAAATAATTGAAGAAAAAGAAAAGTTTGGAGAAGTAAAATGTGAATTAGAAGTCTTGGCTGTGTTTAATAAAATTTTTGAAAAAAAGACAATCGGTGGCGAAGTAAAATTTGGGCATTTAAGAAAAAGGGATAAAATTTTAATTAAAAGAGGTATGGAAATTTTAGGCAAAGGAAAAATTTTGAGTATTGAAAAAAATAAAAACATCGTTGATTCGGTTGAGCAGGGAAGTCTATGCGGGCTCGTAATTGAAACAAATGTCGAAATAGAAATAGGGGATAAGATTGTAGCGCGATAGCAAAGTTGCGATATAACAAGGAATGTGTTAAAATATTGTTATAAAAATGTATTATGTTTATTTGCTAAAAAGCATAAAAAATTCTGATGTTTATATTGGCTACACAGCTGATTTAAAAGCTAGAATTTTAGCCCATAATCAAGGGAAAGTAAAATCAACAAAATATTATCATCCTTGGAATTTAATATATTACGAAGCATATAAAAATAAATATGATGCAACAAAAAGAGAGAGGCAATTAAAAAATCATAGAGTAAAAGAAGATTTAAAGGTTCAAATAGAAAATTCTTTATTATAATAAGTTATAATAAATGGTGCGATGGCGGAGTGGCTACGCAACGGTCTGCAAAACCGTTCTACGGGAGTTCGAGTCTCCCTCGCACCTTATTATTGATGATTATTATTACGCAACGGTCTGTCTCGCGAAGCGAGATCTGGCTCCGCCAGACAAAACCGTTCTACGGGAGTTCGAGTCTCCCTCGCACCTTATTATTGATGATTATTATTACGCAACGGTCTGTCTCGCGAAGCGAGATCTGGCTCCGCCAGACAAAACCGTGAACAGGAGTTCGATTCTCCTCCCGGCCTAAGGTTGGGCAGGTTGCAAAATTTTTTGCGTTAGTCTACATAATTCATTTCTGCGTATGTGCGTATAAAATCCGCATAAATATATGTTTGTGCAAAAATGGCAAAATCAAAAACAAGAAATTTTATAAAATTAAAGTGTGTGAAGTGTAGCAATCAGAATTATTATATTTGGAAGAAAAAAATAGCTGAGTACAAATTAAATTTGAAAAAGTTTTGTAAATATTGCAGAAAGCAAACCGAACATAAGGAAACCAAAAAGTAAGGAGTATTCGCGAATATACGAATTTGCGAAAATATATAAATATCAATCACAGGCAATAATTTAGAAATGAAAAAAGTAAAAGTTATAAAAATTAGAAGTCCAAAGAGAGGGGAGGTGTCTGATTATACTGGTGTAGTATTGGAAAATGTTCAAGAGCAATTTAAAATATTTGCTGAAAAATTAGAATCAATTGATGAAAAATTTGAAGGCAAATTTAATAATATTGAAGATTCATTACAGGGAGTAATGTATGAGCTTTTGGATATTAAATCAGAATTAAGAGCTGTTCGTGATACATTAAATAAAAAGGCTGATATAGAAAAAGTTGATAAATTGGAAAAGAGAGTGTTCCAAATGGAGCGTGAGTTTGAAATTTTAAAACGAAGATAAAAATGGGCGCGTTCGTTAACTGGTAAACGGTTCGCCTCCAAAGCGAATCCTGGGAGTTCGAGTCTCTCCGCGCCCGTCTTTTTCATCAGCTGGCGGATTATGGCGAGGTGAAACCAGAAAATATTTTTATGGAAACAATTAAACAATTTGAAAACGAACCGCAACCAAAAGATACTAGCAAAGAATTTTTAGCAATGGATGTATTTGAGTTTTTGGATTTTATTAGAACTCAAAAAAATGAACCCGCTCTTTCTATAATAATAGACTGGATAGATGAAGCAACTGCAAAAAGATTAAAAGCGTTCCTTGAGAGCAAATCACCTGGTCAAAAAAGATACGCAACAATAAGAGCAACCGAAGAGCAATATAATCAAGCGTTAAATGTGTTTGCATCAGGCGTAAAATGGAAAAAGGTAGAATAAAATTAAGGAAAATTTACAATAATCATTTTGTATAATAATATCAAAGGTCGTTCATAACTCGTTCAGTACAAAATGGAAGAAATTGGAAAAGTTAAACATTTTTTTCCGCACATTCCTGCGGCGATTGTTGATTTAAGCGCTGATTTAAAAGTCGGCGATGAAATTATTGTAAAAAGTAAAACAGGTGAGGAAAAGTTTAGGCAAGTCGTTGAATCAATACAAGTTGACAGAAAGCCGATTCAATCAGGAAAATCTGGCGACGAAGTCGCAATTCAAGTTATAGGGAAGGCGAAGGAAGGGGATATAGTGTGTAGTGAGTAGAAAAATTATAATCCCAACTCGCCGCTGATTTCCTGCATTGATTCAAGCGCAATTTCAATTAGCTCTTTTAATTCTAATCCTAACAATTCTTTTGATTTTAAAATTATTTCTCGGTCAACTCCGCGCGCAAAAGATTTTTCTTTAAATTTGCTTAAAACTCTTTCGGCGGTCACATCAGCCAATTTTTTACTCGGAGTTACTAATGTTGTTGCTACAATCAATCCTGTAATTTCTTCACAAGAATATAGCGCTTTTTCTAAATTTGTTTTTGGTTCAATACCGTGGAGATGATTGTGAATTTTTACAGCGTTTATAACTTTTTCGGGGTATCCTTCTTTTTCTAAAATTTCAGCCGCAATTATAGAATGCTTCTCGGGGTTATCAATTGTTTGTTCCCAATCTAAATCATGAATCAATCCAGCCAATCCCCAAATCTCAGGGTTTTCATTATATTTTATTGCAAGAGCTCGCATCAGTGATTCCGCCGCCAGCAGATGTTTTTTCAAATTTGGATTTTTTATGTATTTATTCAAAAGTTGTAAAACTTTTTCTCTATTCATTGATATTGCATTATAAAGGATTTTATATAATTTGAGTGGAATTTTATTTACTCAAATTTTTTCATGGTCATATTAAAAATAAAGTTATGTTTTTATTTATGTGGGTATTATAAAAATTTTTTTGTAAAAAAAATCTACAAAGCACCCCGTCCCTGTAGATTAGTCTGCGTTTTCCCAGCTCCCATTAAGTGCGTAAAGCACCCTTTTACGAATTTGCTTTGATAGGCCCCTTACTCCCCAGAGATTCATCCTTCGGAGGTCTACATTTCTGAGTTTCAGTCCAGAGAGGTCTGGGGTGACATCGGGGTTCTTTTCTCGCCATTCATTCCATACATCAACTCCATTACGAAGTATTGCCAGATGTTCTTGGTTTGCCATTTGTACACCTCATGCTAGTCCGTGAATATAAGAACTATCTTTATTATAGAACAAAATCATAAAAAAACAAGTTCAAGAGTTTTTTATGTGTATTGTTTAATTTCCAATCCCAATTCTTTTAATTGTTCTTTGTCAACTTCGCTCGGGGCTTTCATCATCTGGTCTCTGCCTTCGCTAGTTTTTGGAAATGCAATTACTTCGCGAATGTTTGGTTCGTTTTGTATTAACATTACAAACCGGTCAATTCCCGGCGCGATTCCTCCGTGTGGTGGCGCTCCAAATTTAAACGCTTCAATCATATGACCAAATTTTATTTCAATCTGTTCGTCGGTTAATCCTAAAACATTAAAAACTTTTTGTTGGATTTCTGGTTGATTGATTCTAATACTACCACTTGCGATTTCGTATCCATTCAAAATAAAATCATATGAATCAGCATAAATTTTTTCAAGCTCCCCAGTATCAAGATATTTTAAATGCTCTTTTTTCATCATTGTAAATGGATGATGGGCGCTTGTCCAATTGGAAGCTTGCCCTGAGCTTGTCGAGGGGTCTTTTTTTTCAAACATCGGAAAATCAACAACAAAACCAAAAGCAAGTTCGCTGGGATTATTTTTATTTTTTCTTAAATCTGGCTTGTCTGTTCCATATTTTTCCATTGCTTCGTTATAAGTTAAGCGCGGAAAAGGGGTTTGAGCTATATGATGTTTTGGCAAAATATTTTTTACCAATTCAGTAAATAAATCTTCAATCAATTGCAAAATATTTTCTTGTTTAATAAAACTCATTTCAATATCAAGCTGTGTAAATTCTGGTTGTCTGTCGCCCCTTGTGTCTTCATCGCGGAAGCATCGCGCAATTTGAAAATATTTTTCAATTCCAGCTACCATTAAGAGTTGTTTGTATTGTTGAGGCGATTGAGGCAAGGCGTAAAAATTTCCTTTGTCAATTCTTGATGGAACTAAATAATCGCGCGCTCCTTCTGGAGTTGATTTTGTCAAAATTGGAGTTTCAATTTCAAGAAATCCCTGCTTGTCAAGATAGTCGCGCATAAATTTTATAATTTTATGTCGCATAATCAAATTTTTTTGAAGGCGGTTTCTTCGCAAATCCAAATATCTGTATTTAAGTCGCAATGCCTCGTCAATGTTGTATCCATTCTCGTTAATTGGAAATGGTGGAGTTTCAGAGGCTGATAAAATTTCAAATTTTTCAACAAACATTTCAATCTTTCCTGTTTCAAAGTTTGGGTTTATTAAATTTTCGGGTCGTTCTTGAATTTTTCCAATTATTTTTACAGCAGATTCTGGCTTTGAATTTTTTGCGGTTTCAAAATGCGGATTGCTTTGTATTATTACGCATTGAAGCAATCCGCTTCTATCTCTTAAATCAATAAAAATAACTTTTCCATGGTCGCGAATTGAATCAATCCACCCAAAAACCCCAACATCTTTTCCGACTAAATCCTTTGTTTCGTTGAGCCAAATTTTTTCCATTAATAGCATTATAACTAAAATTTTGAAATTAACATTACATTTTTTGAAGAATTTGATATACTTTAATAATGAAGACAGAATTAGACAACCAATCAAAATTTATTAAAAAGAAATCGCAGAATATTTCAGCTTGGTACAATGATGTTATATTGAAGTCAGAACTCGCTGATTATGGTCCTGCAAAGGGAACCATAATTTTTAGACCTTTTGGATATAAAATTTGGGAAAATATTCAAAAAGAACTTGATAAAAACATCAAGGAAAATCTTAATGCGCAAAACGCTTATTTCCCACTTTTAATTCCTGAAAATTTATTGCGACAAGAAAAAGAGCATATTAAGGGGTTCTCTCCGGAATTAGCAGTAGTAACAATTGGCGGAGGAGAAAAATTAGCAGAACCTTTGGTTATAAGACCGACATCTGAAACAGTGATGTATGAATCGTTTGCTAAATGGATTCAATCATATAGAGATTTGCCGTTAAAAATAAATCAATGGGCAAATATTGTCAGATGGGAAAAAAGACCTTATTTGTTTTTAAGGAATATAGAATTTTTATGGCAAGAAGGACACACAGCTCATACAAACTATAAAGAAGCGCAAGAGATGGTTTCAAGCGCGCTTCAAATGTATCAAGATTGTTATCAAAAAAAATTATCAATTTACGGAATACCGGGAAAAAAATCAGATTCAGAAAGATTTGCCGGCGCCGATGAAACTTATAGTTATGAAATGTTAATGCCTGACGGGAAAGCCTTGCAGGGCGCAACTTCTCATAATCTTGCTCAAAATTTTTCAAAAGCGTTTAATGTTAAATATCTTGATAAAAAAGGAAAAAATCAATATTGTTGGCAGACTTCTTGGGGATTTTCAACTCGGTCAATCGGCGCTTTGATTATGGTTCATGGCGATGATAATGGGTTAGTTTTTCCTCCAAATGTCGCACCTATTAAAATAGTTGTAATTCCGATATATGATAATAAAAACGATGAAAAAATAAAAAAGTATATTGAGGAAATTTTACAGAAATTGCCTGTTGGTAATTTTGATGTTGTTGTAGATTACGCGGAAGGGAATTCAGCGGGATTCAAATTTAATAAATGGGAATTAAAAGGAGTTCCATTAAGAATTGAAATAGGATTAAAAGAGTTAGAAAATAAAACCGCAACAATATATAGACGCGATATTAAAGAAAGAGTGATTATTAAATTTGGCGAAATTGAAAAAAGTGTTGAAAAATTATTTGATGATATTCAAAATAATCTTTTTGAAAAATCAAAAAAATTCACAGAAGAAAATATAAGGACAGCAAAAACTCTTGACGAGTTTAAAAATATTATGAGCGCCACCCGCGGGTTTATTTTGGCGAATTGGTGCGAGAATGAAATATGCGAAAAGAAAATAAAAGAAGAAACAAAAGCGTCAACTCGGTGCTTACCACTAGATAATAAAATATCTCAAAAAGCTGGGAAATGTGTGTATTGCGGTAAGGAATCAGTACACACTTGGTTATTTGCTCAAGCATACTAAAATATTGTGTATAATATCAAGATGGCAAAGTTGATTAAGCAATTGGAGTTGGGCATAGATTTGGGGACTTCCAATACGCTGGTGTATTTAAAAAAGATGGGGATTGTGTGGCATCAGCCATCTGTTATTGCTTTTAATAAAAGAAACAATAGTGTTATTGCTGTTGGAGAGGAAGCTAAAAAAATGATTGGAAGGACTCCGCAAAATTTGATTGTGTTGAGACCGCTGTCGCATGGAATTGTTACAGATTTTGACGCGGCGCGAATTTTTCTTGGAAAAATTTTAGATAAACTACGAAAAGAATATTTTTATATTTTTAGACCAAAAGCTATTATTGGAATTCCTTTAAATTTGACAGAAGTGCAAAAAAGGGGAGCTGTTGAAGCCGCAATAACTGCTGGATTTAAAGATGTGCATTTAATAGAAGAACCAATTGCGGCGGCATTGGGTGGAAATTTGGATTTTGAAGACGCAAGAGGAATTTTGTTGATTGATATTGGCGGAGGAACAACCGAAATCTCCGTTATTTCTTTAGGCGGAATTGTTGTTGGAAAAAGCATAAAAATTGCTGGGGATAGATTTAATAATGAAATTGCTAATTCTGTAAGACTAAAGCATAATTTGATAATTGGCGAAGGGCAATCTGAAGAAGCAAAAATAAAAGTAGGAGATTTGTTTGGAAGAAATCAAACCTTTGTTTTAAAAGGACGGGATGCGATAACAGCGCTTCCAAAAGAGGTTTTATTTACAAGCCAGGATTTAAAAGAGGCATTATTGCCAAGTATTCAGGAAATTATTGAAGAAACAAAGGACATTATCAATTTAACGCCGCCTGATTTATTGGGAGACATTATAAACCAAGGAATTTATCTAACAGGCGGAAGCAGTTTGCTTGGGAATCTGGAGACATTATTTGAAAGAGAATTAAAAACTAAGGTTAATAAAATAGAAGACCCACTTTATTCAGTTGCAAGAGGTGTTGGTAAGGCTATAGAGGAATTTGAATACTATAAGAAGAGATGTTTTAGGGATTAATTTTTTATGTCCGCCATTGAATGGCGTACATAAATTTTTAATTTTTCATTTTTTTATGCTAAAAAATAAACAAGGTTTATTTTTTAGTCGCGAAATTTCTTTAAATAAAAGATTTTTAATGTAATGCCAAGAACAATTTATTGTTTTTGACGCCGAAAAGTCAAAAAATGAATGCTAAAAACGACAAATCGTTTTTAGCGCTGAAAAATCTGTTTTTTCAGCTTTTATACTTTTCGGCTTTCGCGGTTTTAATTTGAGCGAGCGATTGTTATCCACATTTTTTTTGAGCTTATAATTGCTTATAATAAGGGAAGAAATGAGAGCATTTAAACGAAAAATATTTTGGGTTGCAATAATTTCTGGTTTGTTGCTTTTTGTGAGTTTCCATCCTTTTGTAGCGGCGCAAGAAGAAAAATCTACCGGGATGTCCCTAAAATTTCAATCTGTTGTAAGCGGAGTTTGGAATAAAATCACGCAGGTTATTCCTATTTTGAAAAATGAAAATTATAAAGAAAAATATTTTAAAATTTTACGAAAATTTGCAGAATTAAAATTACAAGAAAAAGAAACACAGGTCGGACAATCTTTTGAAGTTTTAAAAGCAAAATATCCAAATTTGGTACAGCTAAAGACTTTAAAAATTGGAGAAGCCGGAGTTATTTATTTGGAAAGACAATCTATTATTGAATCTAAGGAAGGAAAGTTTGACAAAATAAAAGAAGGAGCAGTTGTGCTAGATGATAATTCTCTTCTAGTTGGAAAGGTTTATAGGTCAAAATTAAATTTTTTGGAAATTAGAAGCTTAGAGTATCCGGGAGTTGAATTTAATATTTCAAATATTGACGGGATTTTCTTGGGAACCGGAAAAACGACTGGATTGGGATATATTGAAATAGATTTTATTGACCCCAAAGTAAAAGATATTGAAAAAGATGAATTAGTGATGACATATGGAAATGATAAAGTTTATTCGCAGAATTTTATTTTTGGAAGAGTTGTAAAAGTTGAGAATCAAACTTCTTTTATAAAAGCAATAATTGAACCAATAGCAAATTTTTCATCTGACTACTATTTTATTATCCCTTAGTCGCTTGCACTTGTAAAATTATGAAAATCGTCCTCGTTTTATTCCTTAACTCTATTTTAAAAGTTTTTCATCCCGAATTATTTTTTTTAGCTCCATTGTTGCTGATATTTTTTCTGAAACAAAATAAATATTTTTTTGTGTATCTTATAGTGGGTTCAATACTCGATGATTTTTTAGCCATAAGACCATTAGCGTTTACTCTCTTTGTTTCTTCATTTTCATTTCTTATTTTGACTTTTTTGAATAGATTTGTTAATTCTGATAAAATCTCTGGAATATTGCTGTTTTTGTGTATTTTTCTTTTAATGTATTTTATGGCTATGGGGCTTTTACTTCATTATCAAAATCCAAATTATCTGGCTTTTGTATTTTTGATTAATGTTATTTATGGCGCAATGGTTTTGACTATTTATAAAATAATCACTTGAAGTTTTTTAATAGCGCTTTAATAATAGAATAATAGTCTCACCCGTCGGGTGGGAATTTTTGGGCTCGAAAGTCCCCAGTTTTTTTATTCTGTATAATTTACATAATGGACTGGGAAGACGAAGCATTAATTCAGGATAAAGGCGAGGTTATATTTCAAAGAATTGAATTGAAAAGATTTATATTTATATTTTTTTTTATTTTTTGGATTATTTTATCCGCAGCGCTTTTATGGTTTTTGTTTGAAAAAAATAAATGGATTGCCTCCTCTCAAAAAAATCAGTTTCTTGAAATTATAAATTTTCCACCTAGGGGCTTGATATTGGATAGAAATAAGGATTATTTAGCATCTAGTATCCCAAGCATTGACGCGCTTTTAGACTTTTCTTCGTTTAGTGATACAGAAAGAAAAAACGCAAAAAGATTTATTGAACAAAATAAATTGGATTTTAAGATTTTATACGATCGTTATATTTTGGTAAAAGATATAAGTCAGGAACAAATTTTAAATGTTAAATCATTAATAGACAAATCTGAGAACATTAGTATTATTGCAAGTCATAAAAGATATTATTCTTTGGGCTCTGCTCTTGGAAATGTTTTGGGGTATGTTGGATTTCCGACAGAAGAGCAAATAAATGATATATCGTCTGCCTATTCTTTTACCGAAGAATATGTTGGTAAGACAGGGATTGAAAAAACTTACCAAAATTATTTACGAGGAACTCCGAGCGTTGTGCAATTTGAAAAAAATGTTAAAGGAGATATTAGAAGAACTGTTGAAAAATCAAAATTAATTCAAGGCAGTACTATAATAACAACAATTGACGGAAAATTTCAGAAAAAGATTTATGATATTATGGATAATTATATGCGTGAACGAGGATACAAAAAAGGAGCTCTTGTGGCGTTGGATCCGAGAAATGGAGAAATAATAGCGATGATTTCATATCCGAATTATGATAACAACGCATTTTTACGCAAATCCGAAGAAGTGAAAGAAATTTTAACAAATTCAAGAAGTCCATTATTTAATCGTGTGACAAGCGGTTTATACGCGCCGGGTTCAACTGTAAAACCGATGGTTGCCATCGGCGCGCTTGAAGAGAAAATTATTAGCCCTGATAAGCAAATTTATTCATCTGGAGAATTGAGAATTCCAAACCCATATTTTCCGGGGCAATACTCTGTTTTTAAGGACTGGAAAAAACACGGATGGACAAATATGTATAAAGCTATTGCAAATTCGGTAAATGTTTATTTTTATACAATCGGAGGAGGATTTAACGGACAAGAAGGATTGGGTGTTAAAAGATTAAAAAAATATTATCAAAAGTTTGGTCTTGGTAGTAAAACAGGCATTGATTTTGACGGAGAAAAAGCTGGACTTGTAGCCGACCCTGAAACAAAAAAGAAAACCATAGACCCTGTTTGGCGACTTGGTGACACTTTTAATATGAGCATTGGTCAGGGTTCATTAGAAGTGACCCCGTTACAAATTACAAACTGGATAGCTGGACTTGCGATGAATAAAATTTATCAGCCGTATATTGTAAAAAAAATTACGACAATTGACGGAAAAGTTATTTATGAAAAGCATCCAAAAATCATTAGAGAAAATATTGCTAATGAAGATAATTTAAAAATTGTTCAAAAGGGAATGAGAATGGTTGCAACAGATGGTTCTGCAAAAGCTTTTTTTGGAAATTTTCCAATTTCTGTTGCAGGAAAAACTGGAACTCCTGAAATTTTAGGAAAAAGAAAACTAAACGCTATTTTTTCAGCGTACGCTCCGTTTGAAAATCCAGAAATTGTTTTGACGATTTTGATTGAGGAAGTTCCGTCTGGTTCAGTCGCGACACTTCCTTTGCATAAAGAAATTCTGAAAACATATTTTGAAGAAAAACGACCAGATTTATTCGGTTACGCAACCCCCAAAGCATTTATTCAACCATTACAAGCAACAACAACAGAATAATGGCGATTCTGCTTTTCTCATCATTTTGATGTTCTCCCGAAAATTAAAATTTTAATTTTTGGGGTTAAAATATAATTAATGGCAAAACTTATTTTTGATATAGAAACAATCGGGGAGGATTTTGATTCCTTAGATGAAACAACAAAAAAAGTTTTAACGAATTGGATAAAAAAAGAATCAGATAACGAAGAGGAATATGAGAAATCTCTTGAAGATATAAAAAATGGACTTGGTTTTACTCCTTTAACCGGAGAAATAGTTGTTATTGGAGTTTTAGATTATGATAAAAATAAAGGCGCTGTTTATTTTCAAGCGCCCGGAGTTAAATTAGAAAAGATTGAAAGTGATAGCTGTGTATTTTACCCGACAACTGAAAAAGAAATGCTGGAAAAGTTTTGGGAATTATCAAAAAATTATTCTGAATTTATTAGTTTTAATGGAAGAGGCTTTGATGTTCCGTTTTTAATGGTAAGGTCAGCAGTTCATAAAATAAAACCAGCAAAAGATTTAATGTCAAATCGTTATTTGAATTATCAAAAATCTGACGCAATTCATATTGATTTATTTGACCAGCTAAATTTTTACGGAGCAGTTCGCAAAAAAGGAAATTTACATTTGTGGACGCGAGCTTTTGGAATAAAAAGTCCAAAATCTGACGGCGTGTCCGGAGAAGATGTTGGTAAATTGTTTAAGGAGAAAAAATTTAAAGAAATAGCGCAATATAATGCCGGCGATTTAATCGCAACAAAAGAGCTCTACGATTATTGGTATAATTATATTAAGAGTTAAAAAACATAATAAATACATGAAAGAAAAAATTAAACATTATACAATATATGATATAATAAATTAGATATGACAAAACAAGAAAAGAAAAAAAAGGAGATAAAAGAAATTTTTGTTAAAACAAAATACGGCACCCATCTTTGTCGTTTTGTTCCTGATGAAAAAAGCGGTTTTATTATTACAGCTCCCGGCATTCAAGGTGTAGTTACTTGGGGAAAGGATGTAAAACATGGAGAAAAAATGGCAAAAGAAGCGATTGAATGTGTAATTGAATGTTTAGTGGAAAGAGATTTTTTAAAATTAACTCAAAAAGCAAATAGTTTTTTAAAAAAACGAGAACCAGTATTTGTTTAAAAAGCTTAATGACCCGCTTGCCTATTTTTAAACCAAAAGAATTATTGGCTATTCTTTTAAAGCTTGGTTTTGTAATTAAAAGAATACGGGGTAGTCATTTTACATTAGAGCATCCGATAACTAAAAGAATTACGCAGGTTGCAATGCATGCAAAAGATTTATCAAGGAATATGGCGAAAGAAATCTTAAGGCAAGCCGGGCTTGAAATTAAAGATATTTTACGTATTTTAAAAAAAACACACTAAATTTTGAGTTAAATAGAATAATTTTTTTATAAAAAAATGTACGATTATTGGTATAATTATATTAAGAGTTAAGTCGCTTAAAATTAATTAGACTAAATGCTGAAAGTTGGCGAAAACGGAAAACGATAAAAACGATTAGTTGTTTTTATCGTCAAAAATGTCGAAAATAAATTTTTGACATTTTTGACGATTTTCGGCTTTTTGCAAGAAATAAAAAATGGAAAATTTTATAATTCAAAATCCGTGGCTAGTTTTTGCTTTGATTATATGGATTTTGCCATGGAAAGCGGTTGCTTTATGGAAGTCGGCAAGAATTGGCAGTAAAGCATGGTTTATTGTTTTATTGGTGGTAAATACCTTGGGAATTTTAGAAATTTTGTATATCTATGTTTTTAGTAAAAAATGTTCCAATTCTCAATGTTGTCAATCAAATTCAGAGAAATTATCAGAACAACAAATACAGCCACCAGTTCAATAAAAAAGTGCGCGCGTTAAAAGTTTCGTTTTCAGAAGTTGGAATTGGAGTGAATACAAATGAAGAATTAGAAGAAAGCCAAGCTTTCTACAAAAAAATCAAAACACCGAAAAAATAAATCGTTATTATAATAACGACCGCTGTTTTAAGAAATGTAAATAAAATCTGAGTTTATAATGTTGTAGTAATGAATCCAGAAGACGAAAATGAGCAAAACGAAAAAAGCTTGAAATATTCCGTAAAAGAGGCTGCTGTGAGCAGTTTCTCTTTTGGATTGGCTGATAACTATTTGAGTGCTTACGCAATCGCTTTGAAATCTACAACGGCTGTAATTGGTTTGCTTACAGCTCTGCCAAATTTAATTGGGCCACTAGCGCAAACCCTGACTTCAAGGCTTATGAAAAAATGGTCTCGCAAGAGGATTTTTTTGGTTGCTGTATTTATTCAAATTTTATTTTGGCTTCCAATTATTTATACGGCATTTTTATATTTGAATGGCTATAAAAATTCTCCTTCTCTTTTAGTTATATTTTTTGTGGTGTACATATTTTTTGGAAATATAGCAGGACCTGCTTGGATTTCTTGGATGGGAGATTTGGTTGACGAGAAAAAACGAGGAAAATTTTTTGGTCAAAGAAATAGCATCGGAAGTTTAACGGCTGCTGTCGGTATTATTTTAGGAGGATTTATTTTGGATTATTTTAAGTTTCATAAAGTGCTCGTAATATTTTGGGGATTTGCGTTGATTTTTGCTATTGCTATGATTTTAAGATTTGTGAGTTTATATTTTATTTTTAAACAAAAAGAACCTAAATTTGTTTTAAGTAAGGAATCTGATTTTTCTTTTTTGCAGTTTATTAAAAAGGCGCGCTTTAATATCTTTGGAAAATTTTCAATTTGCGTTGCGCTTATGTTATTTGCCGCAAATATTGCCGGTCCTTATTACGCGGTTTATATGTTGAGAGAATTAAAATTTTCATACACCGAGTTTATGCTCGTTAACTTAGCCGCTGTTTTTGCAACTTTTATATATATGCCTTTATGGGGTAAGGCTGGAGACAAGTTTGGAAATGTCGGTATTTTAAAAGTTAATAGTTTATTGGTTGCTGTCCCTTGCTTTTTGTGGTTTTTTACAATATTTTTTTCACAAAGCATTTCATTTTATTTTCTTGTAGGTGTTAATTTTTTTGCGGGGTTTGCATGGGCGGGATATAATTTATCGGCTGGGAATTTTTTTTATGATTGTGTTTCTCCGCAAAAGAGAAGTTATTGCTCCGCATATCATAATATACTCAACGGATTAGGTGTTGTTGTCGGAGCTTTGCTTGGAAGTTTTTTAATAGAACAATTACCAATAAAATCGTTTAGCGTGATAATGTTTATTTCGTTAATGTCAGGATTGGCAAGGGTAATTATTGCAATCATTACATTTTATGCGGTGAAAGAAGTTAAGTCAGTAGAAAAAGATTTAGTTTTCGATACCATATGCGAAGCTCTTCGCGGTAAGCTATGAAGAGCTTCGCGTTGAAAATCCACCATCTGGATAATTCAATGCAGGGAATTTTCAGCATTATCTAATCTCTCATATTTTTATTCATCCGTATAATTTTAAAAAAATTTTTAAAAAATAAACAAAAAGAAAAACGCCCCTGATCAAAGCGCCAACGATAGTTGTCTCGCTGGTTGCTTTTGGTTGCGGGGGCGATTGGGTCGTGTTTCTTGAGGCGTTGATTTTGTCATTATAGTGATAGAACTTACAACAACGCTATGACCAAAAATGCTCAAAATGTGAGATGATGCTTTAAGTCCTGCTTGAGTTGGCGAAGAAGCGCTCACATTTTGTACATACATTCGAGTCTTTTCATCAAACAATACGACCCTGTATGTTGCGTTCATAATTTCACCTCGCAGAAGATTGACTGCTATAATTGTATCAAAAAGTATTTATATAGTCAATTAAAAATTTTATTTATTTACGCTCGTGGGTGGGTATGATGGAGAAAATCGTTAAATATTTTGTAAAAATGTGGAAATAAAATGTTTATACCATCATGTGGCGTAAATGCCCTTACCTCTTGACATTTATTTTTTTGTGATATAATTAAATTAGTACCCAATGTGCACAAGGGTGCAATAGTAGTGTGCGCAGGAGCGTGTTGTCCTCTGCGTATACTCTATGCGGGGACCGAGAGAGGTAAAGTAGGGGAGCCCAAGCCGCCGAAAAACCTTCTCGGTCCTTTTTCTATTTGCTGTAAAAAATTCTTGATTAAAACTTTTTTGGACTATAATTGTTTTTATGAAACGATTTATTACCGAAGAAACATTTAAAAGACTTAAAGAAGATTTACTAAAATTAAAAACAAAGGACAGGCTTGAAGTTGCTGAAAGGATTAAAATCGCAAAAGAATTCGGAGATTTATCTGAAAATGCGGAATATAAAGAAGCGCGCGAATCTCAGGGTCAACTTGAACAAAGAATTTTTGAATTAGAAACAATTCTTAATGAAGCGCAGATAAGAAAACCTTCAAAAAGCAAAACAATAATAGATATTGGAGTAAAATTTGAAGTAAAAAATTTAGATACAAGAAAAAAGATTATTTTTGAGCTTGTTGGATTTGGCGAGGCAAATCCAATGGAAGGAAAAATTTCAACTGATTCACCACTTGGCTCGGCATTTTTGGATAAAAAAGCAAATGAAGAGGTTAAAGTAAAAGTCAACGGCAATATTTTACAATTTCAAATTTTAAAAATTATTTAAAATTATTTTATGGAATCCTCTATTTTTTTAAAACAATTAGCATTCGAACTTGTAATTGAAAATAAGGATAAATTTAAAGAGCATAAAGATTCTGTTGTTTTAGGGATGGGCGGTTCGCATTTAGCGGCGGATTTACTTGGATTAAGGGTTCATTCTGATTATGGCTTGCCATCTGATTTAGCAGACAAAAAAGACATTTTAATTATCGCAGTTTCGTATTCTGGCAACACGGAAGAAACTCTTGATGGATTTAATTTAGCTCTATCAAAATATTTGCCTTTGGCAGTCATATCAACTGGCGGAAAACTTTTAGAACTGGCAAGACAAAATAATATTCCGTATATTCAATTACCGAATATCGGAATTCAGCCACGCGAAACAATCGGATTTCAGCTTAAAGCATTATTAAAATTGACAGGAAAAGAAAACGAACTTCAAGAAATAGCAAAACTTTCAAACGATATTAATTTGGATAATTTGGAATTGCAGGGCAGGGAACTTGCTGAAAAAATAAAAAATTATATTCCAATAATTTACTCTTCGGCAAAAAATAAACCTCTCGCTTATTTTTGGAAAATAGTTTTCAATGAAACGGCAAAAATTCCAGCGTTTTATAATGTTTTTTCAGAATTGAATCATAACGAAATTGAAGGGTTTAATTGGAATGAAAAAACAAAACATTTATCCGAAAAATTTATTTTTATATTTTTAAAAGATAATTCCGATAACCCTCGGATTATTAAAAGAATGGAACTCACTGAAAAAATTTATAAGAATAAAGGATTTAATGTGCATAGCGTAATTTTGGGCAATAAAACCGAAATATCGCAACTTCTTGCTTCAATATATATAGCTTTGGCGACCGCGTATAGTCTCGCGTTAATTTATGGTTCTGACCCACAAAAAACTGACTTGATTGACGAATTAAAAACATACATATCGCAGTAATTTTTAATCAGATAGCTGGCGAATTGATTTTTTTGGTTGTTTATAGTATACTATTTGAGATGATAGAAGAATATAAAAACTTTGTAAATTTAGGAATTGTGCGAAATAAAAACGGCGAAGTCTTGATTATTAAAAGAAAAGTTATTGAAAAAGGAAGCGACGGAGCGCGACTTACTTGGGCGTTTCCGGGAGGAAAGCAAAAAAATGAAAACAGAGAAGAATGTGTTGAAAGAGAAATTCTTTCTGAAACAGGATATAAAGTAAAAGTATCAAGACAAATTTCACTTCGTGTTCACCCGCAATTTACAAAAATATTATGCTATTTTTTGTGCGAACTTATAAATGAAAATAAAATTCAAGAACCAGAAGAACCCGACGAAATAGAGGAAGCAAAATGGGTAAAACCAGAAGATTTAAAAAACTATTTTACAACAAATTTAGACCCTAATGTGGCGAAAGAATTGAAAATATAAAAATAATAACCATATGTACGCCATTGAATAGCGTATATGAATCGCATTATTATTATTATTTTTAATTTTCGTTTTTGTATTATGCTATAATATAAATAGCACCAAGAAAGGAGGTGTTGGAAGTGAAGCAAACAATCATGAAGGGAGGTTTTGTCCAGAATCGTAGCAAGAATCGCGGTAATCGTCGCAGAATCCAACATCCAACTGTAATGGTTGGAATCGTTCCTTATCGCGGTAAGGTTTTGATCGTGAAGCGAACAAAGCCAAATGGTCATAATCTTACTTGGGTGTTCCCCGGAGGAAAAAAGCAAGGACGCGAAACCCAGATGGCAACTGTTGTTCGCGAAGTTCGCGAGGAAACAGGTTGCGAGGTTAAGCCACTTGTAAAGATTTCCAAGAGGGAACATCCAGATTGCGATGTGGTTGTTTCTTACTTTCTTTGTCGTATGGAGGGGTTGCCGAATCGTTTGGCGCCACTTGCTAAAGACACAGGAGAGGTAAGATGGGCAAAACCAACAGACCTCAGTCGGTTCTTCACAACCGACATAGACCCTCGCGTAGCAGATGTTTTGGCGACTTTGTGCTGATGAGCAGAAAGACGCCAATTAGTAGGGAACCTCGCGGGGGTCCCTATTTCCGGGGTAGTTCAGTGGTAGAACGCCACGCTGTAGAAAAATTGCAGCTTCCAATCGAAAGATTGGTTGAAAAACGAGGTGAAAACGGTGAAACCTTAAATGGCAATACCGTGCCAATCCGAGCATACAAGGATTTACGCGCTCGGCAGGTGTAGAGACTAATCGGTAGTTTTAATGAACACATTAAAATGAAGCGCCTCGCTCCTTACTTTTGTAAATTTTTATGGAAGTGTGGAGATAATATAGTCCACCCTCTAAAGAAATTTGGAGATAAGTGTAACGTGGATGTCCAAGGTTCGAGTCCTTGCCCCGGAGCCAAATTTTAATATTTTTGATACCATTACATTAAGCAAGTTGATATACACTCAATATAAGTAGTGTATTATAATAGTTTATCAAAGCATGCCCTGTAGTCAGCTTTGCTGTACTACTGGGGTCAAAACAATATGGCAAATTCAGTAAGTGAAAATATCCGCAAGTTGCGAATCAAAAAAGGAATCTCACAAGATCGCCTCTCAAAAGACGCTGATTTGG
>ERZ1292632.489-Hain-H43-01um-R2-489-length-42767-cov-7_pt3 | contig 34662 bp, 52 predicted proteins | sample MGYA00564407_ERZ1292632 | MGnify/ENA primary metagenome ERZ1292632 (study PRJEB36523, sample SAMEA6512637) | groundwater metagenome | collected 2019-01-08 | study: AquaDiva: Metagenomics assemblies of 32 groundwater samples | reverse complement strand
TTAATACTACTCCTTTTTTCTTTAGTATGACTACTTTTTATGCAATATTTCATTTTATTTACATGTAAATTTTTTACTTAATTTATTGTATTCTTCTCTAGATATTGTTCTTCTTCCCCTCATTTGTTTATGTAAATCATAGCTTGAAATAGTATTATATCCTCCCTCAAATGCCGAAGCTTTAACTCTTATATTTGCACTTTTTTTAGGACATAAATCTTTTAATCTTTTCTTATTTTTTTCATCAAAAACTCCTAAATGATTCTCGAATAAAAGTAAACTTAATCTACTTTTTTTATGATGGGTACACTGAGGTATAGGTATAAAATTTCCGTTTTTGTCTCTACATGATTTTTTTGTCATTTTATTTTTTAATTAATTTTAATGTTTCTAATTCCATGTTGCGAGCCAAATTCCGAAAGTCGTAGTTGCTATGCCTCCTCTTGTAAACATAACATTATTCATTAACACTCTAAAACCCATTACAATTATGCCACTAAAGCCTATTAGAGAGCCTATTCCTACCTTTTATATCTTAGTTAAGCCTTGTTTATCCATTGTGTTAATCCCATATTAAGATTGTTGAAAAGCAAGGAAATTGCCTTTCTTTCATCATTATTTGAGATTTTCATAGCTGAAAAAAATAATTTATCTCCAGTTATCTTTGTTAAGTGATTGATTCTCTTTATATCCTCTTTTGGAACCATCAAAATATATCCTCTCTTTATTTTATCCACTTTATTCATTTTTCCATTCCTTTCTTGAACTGAATAGCCTTGCTCTTATTTTTGAAGTATTTATGTTTCATGTTTGGATAATCTCCACAAAATACAAAATATCCTCTCTTTGCATGAGTATATGTGCTTGCTTTTGTTAATTTACACTTCATTTTATAAACTCCGCTTCATACAAGCACGATATTTTTTTAGGCTTTTTCTGACTTCTTTTACACATCTATCAAACTTTACTGGCATTTAACTATCATAAATCTATTTACTTCAACAATATTATCTCTTAAATAACTGCCTGCTTCTTTTTTCGTCTTAAATTCTAACTTTGCCCTATCAACTCCCCTTACAAAATCTTTAATACTACTCCTTTTTTCTTTAGTATGACTACTTTTTATGCAATATTTCATTTATAACCTCCTTTTCATTTTTCTTAAATCTCTTTTGTGCTTTATTCATCTTATTTATCTATTTTTTAAGCTTATAAACCTTAACTAAATAATTAATTTAGTTTTTCTTTTAACTCTTTTTTTAAGTCTTTCTTAAGGTCTAAATTATTGGCAATTATTACCATAGCTATAAAAGCCATTATTCCTATTATTATCACAATATGCCAAAAGGTGAAAAAGCTTTCTTTCTTTGGAATGAGCACTTTTTCATTGCTAATGAATCCATTACAATAATTTAACATTTCTTTCGTATTTGGAATGACATAATTTGACTGAATTTGTTGTTTTAAATCCGATGTAAAATTATTGTATTCATCTAAGGTATAATTTAGACTATTTTTTACTTTGTGTTCTTTAATGAAGTTTTTTACAAGTCCGATATTACATGCTGATGAATAAGATAAAATGGTCTGCCCACTGGGTGTTCTAGCTTCTGAACCTCCTATTATTGGAACTGTGGGAAAGAAAACTGCATCTCCTATTATATGAAAATTTCCAGAAGTATTTGAGTCTACTCCCCAATTTACTGCAACTATGTCTGCTTTTACAAAAGTTATGAAAATTAGAAAAATTAATAAAAATATAATTACCTTACATTCTTTAGTTGCTAACACAAGTACATCCCCCCGTACTATTAACCGCATCAGTGCAATGCCCAAGAAGACCACCACCCTTATAACAAACTGCAAAACCTTTCCACACAGTTGCATTAGCAGTTCCGATAGTCCCAGAAACATTAAAGTTTCCGCCTAGATAAGTATTTCCAGAATAAACAAATAATGAATAATTCCCTAATCTTCCACCCATTGTAGCTCCTGAAAGCCATAATGTAGCGGTATAATTAATATTATTTCCTTGCGAAGCATTGATTATAGTAGCGGGATTAATTATGGCACTTGCTATAACTGGATGAACACCGTTATTTGCAAGAGTATGATAAGGCTGAACAAATAATCCTGTGGCTGACACATTACCTATCGCCGTATTAGACGTTCCATTATAAACATATAAACGCATTTCAGTTGCACCTGTCCAATATCCAAGACTTTGTGTAAGTGAATTATCGCCTCCGCCAGTTGTTCCCATATAACTTGTTCCAGAAATAGATGTACCTGTAACTGAACCCGATGATGTAATTGCACCCACCGCAGATAACGCCCCGTCTATTATAGTTGTTACTGTGGATGTAACAACTGGAGCAGTAGTTTTAGCACCACCATAAGGTCCAGGATTATTATAAGGCTCTAATTGAGCACCCCACAAAGAGCAGTTTAGGTAACATCTGATATAAGCTATTTTGGTTCCCGAACCTGTGAAATCCCAAGTAACTCCAAGTCTCTGCCATTGGTTATTTATTGTATAATTAATTTCTTTGCCTCCACCTAAAGTGTCATTAATCCCAACTGTGAAAGAACCGCTATCTGTATTTTGCATATTGTTTCCAACTCTGGCATAAATACTAAATGACCAATTTCCCGCAGTTGTTGAAGATATGTTCTGCCATAGTATTGCTACTGTTGAAGTTGAAACATTGTCGGCGGCGGCTGTTTGAAGGTTGGGTTGTTGTGCAGAATTTGCTGATACAGCCGAAGTATTACCAGAGACTAACCAATTACTGCCTCCCCCCGTATTAAAAGCCTCATTTTGTCTTAGCCAGTTCTGATAGACTCCTGAGTGTATTGTCCTACCATTAATATTTCCTGTATCAAATGTGCTAGCTATTGGCATTTGAAGTATCGTGGATTGTTGGTTAGTTCCAATTCCTACAAATCCTAAACTATTGACATAAAGAGCATTATTTAGATTCGCTGTTCCCACTACTTGAAGTGTACTTGAAGGTGTGGATGTTCCGATGCCTACTGTAGTATCGTTAGCAAAGAAATTATTGCTTATGTTAACCAAAGAAGGATAACCAATGCCTATAAATATCTGAGTTGATGAATTAGAGAAAGGACTTGATGAACTCGATGCACTACTTGTTGTTTGATTATACGCCCACATTGCCAAAGATGTTCCATTATTCACAAATACATCCGCAGAAACATTAATGCTTCCTCGAACATCCAGGGCTTGAGTAGGGGTTGTTGTGCCAATTCCAACATTTCCAGTGTCTTTATTTACAAAAAACTGTGTTGTTCCGACTGTTAGATTATTCTGGAACACGAAGTTTCCTGCACCAAATGTTCCGGCTGTTATGTTTGCGGCATTATGGGTGTGTGCATTGTTAATTCCTATCCCTGCTAAACTCTGGTTATATGCCCATGTTGCGTAAGTTGCATTAAAAGTTGCAGACCATGTTGTGTTATAAGCAATGTAAGTAGCAGATGTATGATTATACCATAATTGATTAAAGGCAGTATAATTAGGCAACCATGTTGCGTAAGTTGCATTATAAATAGAAGTTGCTGTTTGATTATAATTCCAAGTTTTTGAAGAATAAAGAGAATCTGTTAGAGATTGATTAAAAGATACATTTAACCCGACATCATTTGTGAACTCAGATAAATTTATTGGACGATTGTCTACTCCTGCCCAAGTAACATTTTTAGCCCTGAACGCATAAGGAACTTGAGCCATCTCCCCAGTGTACTTTAATATTGCGTCTCTATATACACAAAGATAATATTGAATATCAAAAGTAAGATTAACATCTGGAATATAATAAGATATTACACCATTATTATCTGTAGTTTGAACTGTACTGACTGTTTTTAATATATTGAGGCAATTTGTATCATTTGTTATATCAAATTTATAAGTGAATGTCCCTGTTTCAATTAATCCTCCTGCATCTGTAGATTGTACCATAACATGAAGGCTATTATTAATCTGTGTTGCTAAGGCAGAGCTAGCTAAAAATACTGTTAATGCAATTATTATTAAAGTTTTATTTATTTTCATCTTCTTTTTTATGAACATAGCCGCATCTTAGGCATATTATCTTATCTTTTGTTTGTTTTAAATGTTTCTTTGATTGTGTGTTGCAAATTGGGCATTTATTTACCATTTCTTGCTCCTATAGAATAATCAAATTCTTTCTCACAAAAATTACATTTTACTGTGATACACTTTATCATCTTTGTTCTATTTCATATTTTTTAGTTAATCTTCTTAAAAATGTTATTGTAAATCTAATTATAAAAAATCCTAAAATTAATCCAATTGGAATCAATAATACATTCAGCTTTAATCCTGTTGCCTTAAAATCGTTGCCTGCAACATTTTCTAATCTAAAAACCCATCTCCAAGAGTCTATACTATTACAGCTTAAATCATTTAGAGGAATAGAAAATATAAGAAAGGGTATATAAGAGTCTAAAATAGAATTGTTAAAACTATTAGTGCATTTTGGAAGGTCTTTAAGAAAATTAAGATTTTTTATTTCAAAAGGTGTTTTTTTACTAGGAAGCTTCTTATTTATTAAAGTATAACATTTAGTATCATAATTGTCTATATAATTTTTTAAAACTTTGAAATTTATGGGTATTATCTCGCTGTCTATCTTTCCTTTTAAAGAAATTATATCATTTACCGTATAGTTATTGCCATTATCTACTGCCCAATAATAAATTTTTGAACAAACTTCATCTTCTTTTAGAGTGAGATTGGTATTGATTGAACAGAATAATTGCCAGTTGTTTAGATAGTCTTGAATTTTTGTCTTTGATTCTGTGTAATTTCTTTCTAGTTTTATTTTATCAACTAATTCATCTAAATGTAATTGATTATTTCCGTATGATTTTATGTAATCAAATGTCTTATAGCATAAATAAGTATTATTATCTCCTGATGGTAAATTATTAGAAGTGTCGCTTGCTCCACCTCCAGTTGAGGCACCCGAAAAATAGCTGATTGATAATTGATTGAATGAGCTAGCAGAGGTATTTTCTACATTATCTATTCCTAAAGAGTCTATGAAATTATTTGAACAATTGTAATCGCTTAATACATTATAAGATGCACTAGATAACCCTGATGCAGATATATATGAAACAGATGTTATTAAAGAGCAACTTCTGACACTTATATTGCTTATTGTTAAATTTACTATAGATGAAAGATTGTTTTTTATTGTTTTTATTGTATCCGAAGAAAAGTCGATATATGGAAATTCTATTGAATCGATATGCTTATTTATGCTCGTTTGATTCAAGAAAGATATATTTATATAGTAAATTCCATTTGCTAATGATGTATAAGAGATATTATACATGACTATTGCATTTGAATCTATTATCAACAAATCTGTATAAACTGGTGTTAATGCCTGAAAAGACATTGATGTATTTGAAATTGAAGTATTTAATATAGTATTATTATTTAATTGCATAGCCTCTGTATGTGATAAGCTAATTAAAGCAATGGCTAAAGAAACAAAAAACAGAAATTGAAGTTTTTTTTTAGATTATTCATGGACTTTTACCGCCTGTACTATTTGTTCATCTGTTAGATATAAGGTTTCATTGTTAATTCCTGATTCAAACAAAGGTCTAATATTATTAAGTTCTGCTTTTGCTATCTCAAAAGCTTCTGCTTCTATCTGTATCTTACTTTTTCCATCAATATTCATCTTCTTATCCTTATTGATAACTCCTTCTTTGAAAATATTAAATGAACCATCATCTGCAACACTGCTGATTATAACATTGGAAAAAATAGTATCAATATTAGAAGTATTATCCGCTTCAAACTTAATTTCTTTAGTTATTTGTTTAATATCTTTTTCATTTATTGGCTTGGCGATTAAATCTTCCGCTATTACGAATGCAGTTATTCCGAGTATCAGACCGATTGCTATAATTACCAATGTCTTATTCATTGTTACCAGCACCCCCATCCTGTTGCGTTTCTTCTACACATTAGTCCTTTACCACCATCATAATAAATAGTGCCTGCCGTAGCTGGAACTGCTGTTGTATTGGCATTGAGAGTAATATATTGAGCATTGAAAAATGCAGTATCTCCAATTGTCACATTTCCATTATAACTAACATTAATACTTCCTTTTACATCTAGTTTTGCTCCATTACCCTTTGTGCCCAGACCCAAATTACCATTAAGGATAGATATATTTCCTGTTCCTGCCTCTCGATTAATCCAGAGTCCATTGGTACCATTAGAGAAAATCCCCCAACTATTTGTGCTTCCCAAATATAATCTTGAATTATCCCGGATTGTTAATTGGTTATATATAGAATTCCCTGTATAATTCAAAATAGAATTATTAACTAAAAAGAAATTGCCTATACTTATTTGATTAAGCACATTAAATTGACGTATCCATCTATTTTGGGTGACTCCTCCTACTGCTGTTCCTAGATAGTTATTAAATGAATTATCTTTAACTGCTGTAGATATTGAAGGGTCTGCATTTTCTAAGTCAGGGTCAAAAAATACACCAATTTCATTTAAAATACTTCCTTGTGTCCAGACAGCTGGAGTCGTTGCATTTGCAATGAATTCATAGCCAGTTATATTTGCACCAAAGACATTTCTAAAGTCATCCCCATTTACATAATTAGTTATTCTATATCTCTTTCCCGCTGTTAATATTCCAGAAGTTTGGCTTGTGAGATTTCCCCACTGGTCAGCAAACTTTATATCTGCCTCCCCTAATTGTGAAACCTCGCTTTGTCCTAAAACTCTGTTAAATAATCTAACTTGATATATTGATTCTGGGTAAATCTGACCTGCGGTAACTGCACCAACTATACAATAATTAGAGTTTATAGTACCATTCCAACCCACAGGAGTACCTCCTGTTGATTGTACAGAAGGTGTAGCAACTACTCCATTAATGTAGAGAGTTACATTTCTTGCTGTAGAATTTCTTACATAAACTAAATCCACAATCTTTCCCCCATATTTTGCAGACATGACTGAAATATAATATCTATTATAATCAGAGAGTGTTGCTCCAAACATAAAAAGGCTCAATATTCCACTATTGCCTAATTGAACTTCAAACCCATTAGCAGTAGTTGCTGAATTAGATTCAGAACAAGAAAACATTCCTGAAGTTGGTTGATTATTCTCTGGAATCTTCACCCTTAAATGTACAGTAAAATCACTGGTATTAATAATTGCACCATTGGAAAGATTATACCATATTCTGGTACTAACAGTGGTATTAAAATTAACCGAACCTGCATTTGACTTGGAGTTTAATCCCGAAGGAACATCTGCTCCAGCAATACTTAATCGGCTGGTATTAAAATTAATATAAGTATTATTCAACTGGATAAACTGGCTCCCTGTAATCGCAAATGTTCCATTAACTTCCAGATTATATAATGGATTTATTGTCCCTATTCCCACTCCGCCATTAACATTTTGAATGATGCCGATAGTTCCAGAGGAATTAATTATATTAATTTCTGAGAAGTTGCCTGAACCTGTAGATGTTACTTGAGTATCTGAAATAGTTGTAGTTGCTATGGCAAAGCCTCCAATAATCAGTACTCCAATAATCGTCCAAATAAATATAGGCATTTTCTTACTTGCTTTTGATTGCCTTTCTATTCTTTTCCTCATTTTTGGTATGATTTTATACGTTTTCATAGTTTATAAACTTGATTATTTAATTTTTTAGTCCTTTAATGATAGCTGAACTAAAGCCTGATGGTTTTGATTTACTTCTTTTATTTATAAATCTTACAACTAAAATTATTAATCCTAGAACTATGATAATCAAAACTATAAAGAATGGTATTCCTAAAAATACTGAATGCCCTAGATTATAGACTCTGAATGTTAAACTGACTTTTTTTGATTCTATTCTATCATTTGGGGCATCTGTAACTAAGTTAATCGAAGCTGAGAATATCTTGCTTATAAAATCTGTGTTGTTTAATGAATAAAATACTCTAATTGAGGTGTTTGAAACTACACAAGTTAAATCGGGACTGCCAACTAATACTTCACAAGACTTAATTGGTTTGCTTGATATTAAGCTTGCACTAAGCACATAATTTCCATCATCTGGCTGAAATATTACATAGGGTGAATCTATACTTGGAGGTTGTATTGTCAAGCCTTTTAATTCCCCGAGAATTGATTGAATTAAATTATATCTTTTAATTGTTTCAGAAGTTTCTGTTCCTTGAGTTAATTTATTTTCTGTATATAAATTATAGAATTTTACTAAGTCTTCTGGTTTTATAGTGAATTCTTTTTCTGCCAATTTTTGTATTATTATGTTTAACTCATTTGTATTAAACGAACATGGCATAGTCTTAGATTTTTGTGAACATGTATTATAAAACTCTGCATATATAATTTCTCTTTCCAAAGCAGGATAAATTTTTGTTCCGTTTATTTCTTTAAGGCTTATGACTGGAATTTTACTTCCGCCTCCTCCGCCTCCACCAATACTAAAAAAGGATGCACTGATTATAAAACTAAATGAAGAAGTATTAGAATTCTCTGCATAATCCTTTGCAAATAATGAGAGAATATAAGTTCCATACTCTGATACAGTTGCTGTTATTATTGAATTACAGGGATAACTTACGTTTGAATAAAATCCCTCTATCGTTCCCGAATCATTAAAAATACTATAATTGCATGATTTTATATTGATGTCTATGCTCGAAATATTTGCATTTATTGTTTGACTTCCAGACACTGTTAAAATGCTGTTATTCACAAAATAAGGGTTGGCGGTATCTACTGTGAACGAGAAATTTGCTGGTGCAAAGTCTTCCTTGCCCGTGGTGCCGTTGCACAAGACATTATACTGGTAGTTGCCATCGGAGGAGATATTAACTTGCGTCCAGTTCATGACATTATTTGTTGGGCGTAACCATGTATAATTCTTATGCCATGAACCTATCCAGTCGCCCCATAAAGAACAGGTGTCTAAAGCAAAAATATCAGATGATGTAAAATTAAAAAATATATTTCTTAAATTTAGAAAGGTCGCATTTAATGGATAATTTAATGTTGTATTTGGTGGAGATACAATTACGGTAAATGTGTTGTTAGAATCTGCGGTGTCACAAATTGAATTATTATCACAAGCCAAACAATTGAAAGCATAATTTCCATCACTACTGAAACTATAATTGTAAGTTGTTTGATTCTGTCTCCCTGTTAGACTGGTAAAACTAGAATTAATTAGAAAGCTTGAAGAATTATAAATAAGAAAAGTTAAGTTTGTAAACGAGGCATTGTAAGCATCTGCCATAGAAACTGAACAATTGAAAGTGATTATATCTGTATAACCGCTCCCATTTATAGGAGTATTTAGAGTAATTAATCTCTGACTTATATTATAAATCATTGCTTCTTCCCAAATTGCGTTTATAATACCTGGCACTTCCGTACTAAAATAACTGTCGATTATTACAAAATCACTCATTGTTTTATGCGTATCATTATTACAACCTATAACCGCACCCATCGTTGTAGGGGAAGTTGCCTGTGAAGAGACTATTAGCTGTAAAGTATTTGGTTTATAATTCCAACAAGAGATAGGCAGGCTATAATTTGTTATAACTCTATCTGACCATTTTACTTGCCATAATGAACTGGATAAACTATTAGCGGGTTTTGTATAGTTCGATTCCATGTACAGATTATCAGTATATACTGATGAGGTTCTGTACGCATAATCGTATGTCATCCAATTACCATCAATTAACTCCTTTTGTGAATTCTCGATTGAATTATTCCAGAAAACATTACCTTGAGCAGAAAATATGTAATTCCCAGAACTAAGACCTCCGCAAGCAGTTGAAACATTAGCAAATTCTTGATAACATAAAGAATATGAATTACTAGATACTATCGACATTAAAAACAAAGTCAATACTAAAGATAAAAGAATTGTTATTGTACTATTCATGTTTAGTTTAGCTTATATGAGTATATAAACAATTACAACTTCTAGTATTAATAAGACTGGTATAAACATCAGATACCACCAACTCTTCCTCCAGAGAGCTAAACCTACTGGAATTCCGAATGCGATAAGAACATATATCCAAGTAAATATATTGGCAGAATTATCAGCTTCATTCAAAGTATCGAATCCATGAGGAGATATCTGATATCTAGAACCCCAGTTGGAAAAAGAAGATACTTCTAATTCTACAGCTCTGTCATAATACAAATCTAGATTTCCTGAATTTACATTGCCTATAATTGGATAAAGTATATATGTTAGTTTTGCAATTGCAGGATAAATTTTAAATATTAATGTACCTCCAGTTGGTTTATATTGAGTTTGAAAAAAAGTACCTAGAGATATTGAAAGTTTTACCAATTCATTTTTAGCATCTATATCAGTATTTGTTCCTAGAGCTTTTTGCACCATGCTAGCATATCTATCTCCTTTTGAGCCATATAACGCATCCATTACATGATTACTTGAATTTTTTAAATTTGGGTGTTTTGAGGCTCTGACTGAATCATATTTTTGTTCTAGAAGAGGGTGTAAGAGCCAATTGGGTATATATACTTTTTTTATTGCTGTTGGAACCATTTGATTGTGCGAGACTGAATCTGCAATTAAATGAGCCGCAATGCCATAAGCAAAACAAATTTCATCTTGCGTTACTGCATTTCTCATGACCTCATCGGCAAAGTTCCAATTATGTGTAAGTTTATAATCCTTACCGCCATTACTATAATAATATATTACTGCAAGGTCAGGTGTAAGCGAACCTAGTTTGAATTCACTTTCATAGGGTCTACAGCTTTCTATAATTTTACTTGAAGATTGATTAAATAAGTCCTCGTCTATTTCTGTATGACTTAATGGGGCAAACGCACTTACGTTACTGATAAAAAATAATGCTAACAAAATAAATAAAATCTTTTTCATCTTCTTCTCCTTTTGAGCCATATAATTAATGCAATAATTATAATAATTGCAATTACAATATATGAACTATACTGAATAAAGTATCCTATGACTGGTGTGCCTGCCATTCCTCCACCTGTGCCAGATTCTCCTCCAACTGATACTGAAGCTTTAGCATTGCCCCTGATATAATCTTTCTTATCTGCATATATATCAAAGGTATATTTCTCAACTTCTACAAAATTATTGTATACGAATTGCCAGACTCCTAAAGAATTCTTAGTCATTGAAGCTTTTGTTATTATATCTTTAGCAGTTCCAGATGGATAAGTTACTTCTACAATAATAGAATCTGGGTCTATTAGTTGTCCTGAAGCAGAAGCAAACGTTAAAATTATTGTTTTATTTTGATATCTTGTTCCTTCAACAGTTATCTTACTTATATCTATCGCAACTGTATCTGGCTCAATTTCAATATTGATTGGTTCTGTTTGGAAAGTTTTGCCATTAAAATCAAATAGCATCCTGCCAGTAAATGTACCATAACCTGATGTGGGTATTGTTATTTCATAATCTCCAGAACCAAGATATTTTATTGCTAACCCTGCCATAATGACAGTTCCCTGAGTTAATGTACCCACTATCTTTTTATTCGTAATCATATCTAGTGATATAAATTTGCCATAAGTATCTTGAATATTTATGACAAAAACTAAAGGTGCAGTGTTATATTGAACTAATGTTCTCGCTGAAGCTGTAGTGATAAATGGATTTCCCTCAAATAATATGTCTGAGCTCTGAGCAGAATAAACTCTTCCAATTATTGTTGTCGTTGCAGTTATTTTACAATAACCTATGCATTTGACTGCTTTAAAATTAGCTAGGGCTATTCCTTGAGAGTTAGATTGAACAGTCGTTTCTTGAACTATTGCCCCTAATGAATTTATTATTTTTATTGATACATCTGCATTTGAAAATGGTATATTGCCAGCTTTCAAATAAATATTAGCACCGATATCTTCATTATATCTATAGTTAGTTCTTAATGGTTCGACATTCATAATAATTGGAGGCATATCGTTAAAATAAACTATTGTTTCTGATGTTCTTGATATGCCTCTAATATTTGTTGATATCTTTAAATTTAAATATCCTAAAGCAGTAACTTTATTAAATACAATATCTGCAAGTCCTGTGCTATCTGTATATCCTGTTGTTATTGCAATAACCTTACCTTGTGCATCAGAGATTTCACCATTTACTATTGCTCCTTGATAAGGTGTTCCGTCGAAGATTATTTTTATTTTTTGAGTATAATCCATTCCATAAAATCCATCTTTAACTGCTACTGGAAATTCTATTACAACGGGATTGGCGTCATATTCTCCACCAATACATACACCATCGGAACATCCTTGACCGCAGATTTTATGAATAATCTGACTTCCGTCTGAAGTGCATTGCTGAGATTCATATAAATTATCCACACTTCTTTTAACACATGTTTTTGCATTTGGTATGCAGTAAGCATTACATTTTGTTTCATTAACTTGATTATATGGGATTGGGTCGATAGCACCAAAGTTAAAACAGTCATATAAGACTCTGTTTGTAATATATAAATTTGTTGTTGTTCTCTCTCCCATATCTAATATCGAACAGGAAATTTGACTGGGATTATTGGCACCTGTTATAGCATTTCCAGAGCAAGTACCTGTTATTGATATATTATAGAATATCTTTCCATTTGAAAAATATAAAGATTCTATACCTGATGGGGAATAATAATTATAAGAACCTCCAGTACTCTTACTAAAACATTGGAGTCCACATGGAGAATCTTGTTTAATTGGAAAGGGTCTATAAATTAAATTTGTATCATCTGAAGTATTAAATTCTGAAGAAATCCCTATCGTAAGAGTTTTTTGATGATTATTATAGATTACAAAAATAACTAATAGTATCATTACAATTAAACTAATCCATATAATATTTTTTGTTTGCTTTCTCATATTATTACCTTCGGATATTTACCAATATAAACCTTAACTAAATTATTTATTTAGTTGAATTTTCCTCCAAATCTTTTTTTATTAATTTAGATAATCTTCCTGAAATTGTCTCGTTTAAGTCTATTGCAAGTTTCTTAAAGTTCTTCCATAAACTTTCTTCTACTGAGATATTGGCTCTCATATTAATCCTACCGTTAATGCAAAAACCACCGATAAACTTGTATAAACTATTAAGTTAAGAATTAAGTGAAGTATCGCTACAAAAGTTAAGTTTCTTATTCCATTATTGACTACTACAATCCCTGCAATTAAGGCAAACAAGAAAGCCGCTAGAAATGCAGATAGGTTAGCAGATATGGCACTCAAACCCTCTACAAAGCTAGGTAGGGAATAAAATCCTGATATATATGCCGCTAGATGGAATGTTGAGAATACTGCGGCTTGAATTACTATGGCTATTACTAATTGCCTTCTGCTATTATTGAAACTTCTAACATATCCCAACAATGCTCCCTGAAATACTATTGTCTCTACTATTGGAGCTACAATAACCACAATGAAAAACTTTAGAGTGTCTGAAATTGCTTGAGGTAGTAAAGGTAAACCTAAGCTGAATCCTGGAATTAGTTTAGTCGCAAAATAATAAATTCCTCCTAAAAATATTGCTAGAACTACTGATGTTCCAATTCTATTTGAACTGAAACCAATTAAAGAAGATTGAAATTGTTTTAAAGAATAAATTGCTATGGCAACAATAATAAAAATTATATAAATTGCCAATGGTGCTTGGGCAGGAGGATTAACTACATAAAGAAATGCTAACAAAAATAGTATAGCTACTGATATTTTTATTGTGTTCTTTATTTCTTCTTCCATTTTAATATTGATTTAAACTGAACTTTATAATCTGGTCACTAAAACTTACTACTACAAACCAATAAATGAACATTAAAACTGGAGAGATATCACTTAACGAGAGAAAATAATCACCTAAATAAAATGCAAAGAATAAAAATGCTGTTAAAATTAGATAATGTATATAAGTTTCAATTTTCTTGTCGAATATATATTTTAATTTCATCTTCTTTTCCTTCTTTTTATTAGTATATATGTCACTATTATTCCTATAATTAATAAAGCTACACCTATATAAATTAGAGTCTTTTGAAGCTTAGTTAAACTCTCTAATTCCTGTATTCTTTTAAGCATTACTTCTTGCTCTACTAAATTTTTTTGTAATTTAGAGATTAATTCTTCTTTTTCCCGTAAATTCAATTTTAATTCTGAAACTAACTGGCTTTGTTGTTCCAATGTTAAATTTAGCGAACTTATAATTCGGGCATCGTCAGAAACTGTCAAATTTAGATTTTTAATAATCTCCCCCTGATTGGAGAAGCTTTCTTCCATTTCTTTAATTAGCTGAGCTTGCTTTTCGTTTTCTGCGGTTAATTGTTTAACATATTCAGCTTTAATAGCTAGATTTGAAGTTAATTCGTTTATTAGTTTTGCTTGTTCTGCTATATTTAGATTTAGATTTTGTATAATAACCACATTTTCTTCAATCTTTAAACCAAGATTATTGATTATTTCAGCTTGTTCTTTTAGGCTTATATTTAAGCTAGATATTAACTTGGCTTTTTCGTCTAGACTTGTTTGTAAACTATATATTTCAGCTACTTTTCTTGCTAATTCTTCTTTTATTTGTGTTACATTAATACATCTATCAGTACCTGCTGTTCTTTGAATATATTTATAATTTACGTCGCAAACCCACAAGTCATTTCCTCTGCATTGCTCTTTCCCAATAGCGGTGCATTCTACATTACATTTTCCAATAGTGTGCCCTTGAGATTGCCATGAAAAAATAAAAGGCTGTACTTTTTTGCATTTTTCTAAAGAATAATCAGATGTACACCTTTCTTCACCCAAATCTTTACAATTTGATTTTCGAGTGTAATAATTGTCCGAAGCAAAACTAGGAGTTGATAGGCAACATAAACTTCTACCACTTCCACAATTAAAATTACCTCCCCCAGGCATACTATCCCCATTACTAATTAAAAAAGGATAATCTGAAGGGCAACACGCAGTACCTGTTGAAACTTTAGCATAATCTATAATATAACCTGCTGTATTACAGCAATTGCCTCCTAAACAGGATTTATCTCCACTAGCCAGAAGATTATCACAATAAGCCTGTGTTCCGCATACATCTATATTGCCACATACTACATGATTTGGGTCATAACAGCACCAATTTGGGTCAGAAGACTTACAATGACTGCCTCCAGACTTCCAGGATTCACATTGTCCTGAGTCCTTAAAACATAATGCTACTCCATCTTTCTCACAGTAATAGGTAAGACTGGCGTCGGTACATTCCCCTTCAAGACCAATAGTGAAAGCCTGATTTATAGATTTACCTGAACTTCCACTGATAATTATTGAACTTGCTGGTACAATATCGTTTCCAGAAATTGACAATGGTAATTTAATTAAGTTTCCTGAATAAATAAGCCCTATGACTAATATAATAATTAGAAAAATGATAAATGTTTTTTGTTTTTTATTCATTTTTTTCCTCCTTTAAAAGCGTCATATATAAAACTTACTCCAACGGTAAAAGCTAAAATTGGTGATATTACTGTTATGTCATCAGGTGTAGGAATTATGGCAAATGTAATTAATGCAAGTCCCAATACTATAAAAATTATCTTTTTCTTTATCTTCATATGTTTCCTATCCAACTGGTGCCCCTATTATATGTAGATAACCTGAATATGCCATTGCCATACTAAATAAGCATAAGAATATTAATGAAATATTTCCCTTACTTTTGCTAAAAGTCTTGATGCTTATAAAACTAAAACCTCCAAGAATAATGTTTGATAAAAAAAAAGAATTAATAAATATATTGTTTTTCTCAAAAGAATCTACTAAATTTCTATTTTCTTCATGTATAGAAAAGTTTTGAGAATCATTATGCCAAGCTTTTAGGCTGATACCAAAATCATAAATAAAAGAAACTGTGAAAATAATTAATATAAGAATAAAAACAGATTCTATTAATCGCTTATTCATTTTCAGGCTACTCCTTTTATAAAGATAGATATTATAAGAAGAATTACTCCCATAGCTAGAACTATATAGAACAATATGCTCATTACTGTAATATAGAGTATGAATCCCATTATTAAAGCTGTTACAATTCCAGAAAACCATGCACCACCTTCGCTATCTATCATCTTTCTTGCTATCTTTTTATTTACAAAAATCATTATGAAGGTAAAAAGCACAATTATTCCTATTTTAACAAAAAATATGGAACATGATAGTGATTCAAATAGTCCTAAAGTAATTTTATTAAATAATGTTGGTTCACATTGTTTGAGTCCTATTTTATTTAATAGCCACTGATTACATGTTTGGCATTTTTCAGTCTTATTTTCTTTTCCAAATAAATCATCAATAACTGTTTCTGTCTTGTTCTTGATTTCTTTTAGTAAGTCATCTAATGTGTCTCCAGAAGGAAATGCCCCTTCATGAAAGCATTTAGAACCATCAGAACATTGATAGCCACTTCTACATGAATAATGTAATGTTAATTGCCCACATCTCTGATAATACCCATTGGGGTCAAGAGATGAACAATAAGGGTCTGATAAGGGTTCAGTGCAATCTGTTCTATCTTTAGTCCCTTGACATCCCACATCCTGAACACATGTATCAGTGGTATCTGTACATTTATAATGGTCTGTCTTGCCAGTACTTGGATTACATTGAAAATAACCATTAAAATCGAGAGCTGAACAATAAGGATTTGTTGTGCCTGGAGGACATGTATTTGCTACGCATTGTCCGTTAGAGCAAGTCTCGCCAGATGAACAAGAATAGTGGTCTGTCTTGCCAGTACTTGGATTACATTGAAAATAACCATTTGTGTCTATCGAGGAACAGTATGGTGTGGTTGTTCCTGATGGACAAGTTGGAGTTGTAGAAATGCATTGACCGTTAGAGCAAGTCTTTCCTGATGGACAGGCATAATTATACGTAATACCATCAGAACATTGGAAGTATGCGTTAGGATTTATTGAAGAGCAATATGGCGTGGTTGTTCCTGATGGACAAGTTAAAGGAATAGGATTAGACTTTACGCATTGTCCATTTGAGCAAGTCTCGCCAGATGAACAAGAATAGTGGTCTGTCTTGCCAGTACTTGGATTACATTGAAAATAACCATTTGTGTCTATCGAGGAACAGTATGGTGTGGTTGTTCCTGATGGACAAGTTGGAGTTGTAGAAATGCATTGACCGTTAGAGCAAGTCTTTCCTGATGGACATGTGTAATGGTTAGTTATCCCTCCCGAACATTGATAATAACCGTTAGGGTCAAGAGATGAACAATATGGCGTGGTTGTTCCTGATGGACAAGACTGGAATATACATTGTCCATTGGAACAGTATTTTCCTGAATCGCAAGGATAACGATATGTTAAGCCTCCTGAACATTGGAAGTATGCGTTAGAATCCACACCTGAACAATAAGGTGTGGTTGTTCCTGATGGACAAGATGTACCTATTACAAAAAATGAATTCTGTTTTGTACTTGAATTATTTGAATAATATGCCAGAACTCCTATAAGCAAAGCAATTATAATAACTACTATCGAGATATTTTTATTTCTCTTATTCATTTTATTTAATCTCCTTTATTTTGTAATTCACACCATGAAGCCATGAATTATAAGGTATTTGTCCTTTTGCCCCAGACTTACTTTTAGCACAAAATTCAGATATTAACCTTCCATCTACCTTTACTGAATATTTTTTAAATTTACATTGATTTGTCATTTTATTCATCTAGCCACTCAACCCCTATTTGTTCCATTGCTATTTTGCATGCTCTATTATCTCCTTGTTCCTTGCATTTCTTGATGTTTTCTTTTAATTTTGTAAAGTTCACACTAATAAAACCACTTTTCCCATTTATCATATCTTTTACTTTTATTTCATCCATACTAATCTCCGTCCAAATCTTTCTAAAAAATTAAAGAAAGAAAAAATAAAAAAGTTATTTACCTAACTAAGCTCCCCAGTAAGAAGTCAATTTGATAGTGTTTGTAATCTGTGTTCTAGTGTTATCGCTATTAGCAGATTTTTCAACATCTAACAAAATTCTTCCATCATTTGAGAGGTAGTAATTTGCTGGTAGGAAGTTTACATAATAAACTGAGCCTGCTCCAGCCGCAGTATTACCATTTAGAAATTGACAAGATATTCTCTTGACACTTCCAGTTCCATCATCTAATGACGAACCAAATGCATATACTTTGTAAGCTAGTGATGTCTGGGCAGTAGAATATGTAACTTGGAAAGGATTGCTTGATAGCAAGTCATCTCCAGTACATGTTACTGACGAGATTGTAGAATTATATTCTACTACCATTACGCCTCCAAAAGGTGCCGCAGATTTCTTAGCTGTGCCTTGATATGTAATTTCTATATTAGCTTGTTTATTCGCCGCCATAGATGCATTGTATGCTCCATTAGCAGTAGATTGCCTGTTGGTGAGGTCGTATCCTGTTACTGAGACTGTAGCATTTTGATATGCTAAAGCAGTAAATGAATTAACGCCAGTACCGACAACTCTCTGAATTGGGGTAACATAATAAGTTCCATTGTCTATCCAATATGTAACATCGTCTCCGACATTGACATTTGAATAGGCAGTTGTTGTTGCAGGTAATTGATTAGGCTTATAGTAAGATGTTCCAGTTACTGTGGTGCTAGAAAATTTGTCTTTTCCGCTATATGCCGCAGTAGGCTGATAGGTAGCTATAGTGTTCACAGGGTTTGTATTAGAAACACTTGAACCATCTCCCCCATCAGAAATAGCAAATGTTACTCCAAAACTACTCAGAGCCCCATATTGCCCAAGAACTAAAAAGCCTCCAACTAAGAGCAAAACAAAACCAACTAAACCTTTGTTGAGTCCTGCTACTTTTTTCTCTTTCCTGGCAAGAGCCATGATAGCAAAAAGTACGATTACTCCACCGATTAGGTAGATTGCAGTTGCTTGATTGAATGCCATATTTTTATTTCTTCTCCTTTCAATGTTCCCTAATATAATCTATTTCTAATTGAACTCTTATCAACAACTTTGCACAAGATATTCTTAGTATCCCTGTTAAAGCCTGTTATTTGACGTTCTTTCTTCCGTAAATTATACAGTGTATTGAATGTTACAACCGTTTAAAGTCATAACATTGGGTTTTTCTTAATACACTATTATTTCCTTCGGGCTACGAAGAAAATTATTATGGCAACCACTAAGAACCCTATTAAGTAAGGTGCATTCTGCACGGCTGATTCTCCAATATAAAATGATTTCTTAACAGTCCCTGTTTTTTGTATTTGTTGGACAACTTCATAAGGTGTGCCGCCAACTGGAGCTAATTGAACCTGTAGATTATTAACTGAGGAAGAGGCAGTATCTGAACCATCGCTTGCCGTTATATACCAATACCAATTTCCACTATCTGAAGAAGAAGAAAATGTTTTTGTAAAGGAACAAGTTGATGCGGAGTATGTTGCTGTTCCTGAAGTAGTATCTGCACTAGATGTGCTTGTTCCGCCTCTACCAATTATATATGTGCAACTTGTGGTATTTACATCAACAACAGCAGAAGAAAAAGTCTGACTTCCACTTGCTGTAATAACATTAAGATTTGCAGGGGTTAAAGAAGCAGGAGCAGTAGGTATTGAATTATTTATTACAATATTAGTGTTTACTCCTCCAGACCATTTATTTGTATTGTTGGAACATGTTGCATTGAAACTATAATCGTTAGAATCTTGAAGACCTTTAGTATTGAATGTCGTATTTGCATTAATTGTTGTTCCGTTGACTGAACTCGCTAAAATTACCCAAGATGAATTAGATGTTGATGTACTTTGGGCATAAAACGAACATGTAAAGTTATTAGCAACATTTGTTATTGTTGCATTGAGAATTGCAGTTCCGTTTATTGTAGCAGAAGATGCAGGGGATGATAAAGTAGTTGTTCCTACAGCCGCACTGGCAAAACTAATTAAAAACAGACCTAGTATTAAGGCTGTGAACAAAAATATAATTTTTTCTCTTTTCATTATGTTATTATCTTATTTATGGTGGTTTATAAACTTTAACTAAATTAATTATTTAGTTGTTCATCTGATTCTATTCAGTCATCAAAATTCATATTCTTTGCCATCTCTATTTGCTCCTTACTGCAATTTCCTTCAAATGATATAGTCTTTCCATCAGCTGTATTTCTTATTTTTATTTTGCAGTTATCCTTCTGTGCCCTCTGTTCTCTCGGTTGTTTTCCGAACATCATTTTCTACACCTCCTTCTATTTTGTCTTTAATTTTTCTAAAGATTGATTTATTTTCTTTTCTTTCTCTCAATAATCTAAATAAAGCTTCGTATCGTCCTGATGCTTCTAGACATTCTCTTGCTTGTTCTATTAATCCCATCTCAGTATATCTATTTGCTAATTCCTTATAATTCTGAGAAACTGTAAGAGTATGTTTTATTATGCAATAGTTCTGGGCTTTGCTCTCCGAAATTAGATTATACATTAATTTACTCCTATCTCTTCTTAACATATCTGCTATTTCTATATAAATATCATCTTTAGTAGTTGCCCAGCTCATCTGACAATGATATTCCGCACTGGTTGCATTTTGTATCAAACTAGAGGCATCGTCTATAAATCCTGAATCTTTTTTATCGTTTAACATCCGTAATTTATTATTTTTCTACATGCAGAAGCAAAACTTGAAGTTATGCCACTTAATTGTGAGTAAAGTCCTCCTCCTTTCTCTCTAGTTGCCACTTTTATTATTATAAATAGGACTAATACTCCCAATACATAAAAATACCATTTCATAGTTAATTTGATGATGCTCCCATTTTAGCCAGGCATGAATTTTTTGCATATTTTTTCCATTTTTCCACTCTTTCTAAATCATCGTCTTTGATGTTTGCATTGCCTATAATGAATGGTTCGCATGAATTTTTTGGGTCAGCTCCTACTGTTGCCTCTGTTCCTGTTGCCATTTTTCCATTTTTTGAAAATTCGACAGCTCTACATGTCAGATATCCTGTGTTGGGGTCAACCTCACAATTATCACCCATATCTTTCATTCCAAAAAACTTTTTTAATATTGCCATATAATACCTCCTTTATGCTTATGATTAGTAATTATTTGCATATTATTTCTCTCCTGCCAAACATCTTATTTTTGAACACACATTCCTTATTAAATGTATACTCTAATATGTCAACAGACAATATAAACTTATCCCTTAGTCTAACACTTAGAAAAACTCTATATTCTTCAACTGTATTTGCTCCCCTTGACATTTGTCTGCCTATAAATAATGTTGGATATACTCCTTTTAAATATGTGTTGTATTCTTTTATGATGGGATTATCAATTATTCCCAAGTCGTGAAACTTTGTACAATCAACTATATTTATTTTATCAGACATGGATAAATTAATATTAAATCTGTCAATAAAACTTTTTAATACTCTACAATGATGACAATTGCTTATAACAAAAGCAACATTTCTTCTATTGAATATCTCTTGTCTTGTTGTTATCATTATTTTATCTCCTGAGACTCTCCAATATATATAAATATTGCTCCGATTATTATAAAGATTGATGATGGAATTAATCTAATAAATATATTTGCTTTTAAACCAATAAAGCAGAACAATCCAAATAATATCATAAAAAAGCCGACTATCTGAGGTTGACCTGGTTTCATGACCTTTCCAACCTCGTTTCTCCAAAATTTGTAACTTCATCAAATTCAATTTCTTCGTCAGTATCTTCTGGCTCATACTCAACTGGAATCCCTTGCTCCCTTAATATTTTTACAAGATGTTCACTGTATTGATAAGTTTTATCTTCTTTATTATTTATTATCATTACAATTTCTTTATTATAATCGTCGTTGATTCCTTTTTCTTTTGCCACTGAATTAGTCCTTACTAAAGCCCATTCATAAGGAAATACTAATTCCTCTTTTTTAGTTAAATTTACAATAAAAGCATTGAATCCTTCTTTTATTGCACTAAATAATTGCATCTTCTTCCTCCTTTAGTTCGTCAGGCATAGAAAAGTAATTATTCAAAGCTTCCTCTGCATTTGCTTGTATATCTGTCGGGCTATCCTTTTGCGTCCTTGTTCTAATATTTCCCATATTACTTCCGCTTGTTGTTTGAGAAGTTGATAATTGATTACTTATTCTTCTCGGTTCATCTTCTCTAGCCAGACCTCCTAAAGTGTTTGAAGCGAGAGACATGTAGACAAATAGAAAAAAATTAAACATTTCTTTATCTTTTTTGACCATGTTTCCATTTTTATCTTTCATCTCTTCTGGTAAGATTGAAAATCTTCTTATGGCATTTTTAATTGGATAATAAATAAGACCTTCTACCGCCTCGTCTAACTCTCTTTTGTAAGCGTGCAAAGTTCTTATAGAATTAGCATCGACCGCACCAAGATTCAAAGTTTCAACTATATCATATCTAGAACTGCCATCTTTATTGCTCCTGACTTTTTCCTCTCTGCTTATTACTTCCATAATCTTTTTCTCCATATCATCCATTCTTTTTTCCATCCTTCCTAAATTATCTATAAACCAATCCCATATTCTTTTATTTTCACGTTCACGAATATGTTTATTTTCTTCGGGTTCTAAAGTTTGTCGAACTATCATTAAAGCACTATTAAAGCACCATCTTGCCCTCAATAAGTATGATTTAATCTCTTCTGGAAAATCGAAATCTGGATTAGCCAATCTTTTATATTCCATCATTTTCATACTTACATCGAACATTAAATCTGAATCAACTTCTGGATTATTCTCAAAGTCCACGAAATCTACTAACTGCCAAGTCATCTTCTCCGAATCCCTCCTTTAATTTTTCTATGATATATTTTATTTTATTAGGTCTTATAGTCCAAAATATCTGTTTTATGCCATCCAATTTAATTATATTTTTTGTTACCCATCCTCTTTGCATTAGGTGGGTACCTGTCCTATGAACGAGATGGAGGCTTATGTCTAATTCTTGAGAAATTCTTTTAGTGTAAGATTCATCTCCAAGTAAAACTATCTGTCTCGCCATCTTTTCTTGTAATGTTGGTATCTTTTCTGTCATTTTTGTTACTCTAAAGTTATTAACCTAGTAGGTTAAGCTCAAACCTTTAAGCATTGATTAAAACTTTTTAGCGTTATTCTCTATCTTTAAGCATTACTTAAATATTTCAGCTTATTTTATTATCTCTCCTGGCTGAACTTGTGGTGTTTTGACAGGTTCAGGCTCATGGTGCTCATGAATTATTCTTGGAGTCAATTCTTTTGCATTCCTCATTAACTCTTGTATCATCACCAATGCTTTCCTATATTCTGTGTTCTTGCCCATCTCTTCTGAAGCCTTCCTTAATGCTTCATTTACATTCTTCAATCCTTCGACCATTGCCTCATGCATTACTTGATATTCTTGCAAGGTTGTTAATCTTCTATGTATATCTGCGGATTTGGTAGTATATTGCATTGAAACATCTAGAGCTTGACTTAGGTCTGATTTCATGTTGTCTACTTGATTTTTAAATGAACTATTTGCCATTTTTGTGTCCCTTAATTCTCTTTCTAACTCTATCCTTAATCTTTCTTCCCTCTCTATATCCTCTCTTTGTGAATTTATAATGTTATCTCTTTTTGCTAGAGCCTTAGTTATTTTCTCCTCATATTCTTTTGTTTTAACATACATTTTATTTTCATCATCTCGAATTAAATCTGGAACTAACATATCGTTTACATCTATTACTTTTACTCCATTTTCATCTAAGGTGCAAGCTATGGCTAGCCTTTTTTGAATATTATTCAATGAAGCAGGCTTAGAAATTATGTCTTTCATAGTCAATCCACTTGTTATTATGTTTGCAGGATTTTCATTATCTAAAAGAGCTAAACTAATTCTTTTACCATCATCAATTATTGCAATATCTCCAAATATTCCAAATGATTTTTTATATTCTGAGTCCATTATCTCTATTGAATCTGCTAATTTTCTATTTCTTTCTAGAGTGTTAAACATTTTTCTAAGAGAAACTATATGTTTTAATTTATTTGATTTTAATTCTAATTTTTGTTCCTGTAGTTTTTGCTTTAATTCTTCCTCAATATTTCTTTTCTTTTCTTTGTCCTCTATTTCTTTCTTTTCTGCCTGATTAATAGCCAACTCTGCTTCATATCCTTGATTTTTTAGTTGGAGTTGGTTAATTAACTTATTTTGTCTCATATCCTCTGGACTGATAGGTTGCACTACTTCTTTCTTATCTTTTATATTGAAAAGCCATTTACCAAACTTTTTTATGATATTTGCCATATTTTTACACTCTGATATTCGGAGCAAACCCTGTTGTAGACTCAGAAGAACCTGACTTTGCAAGTCTAAAAATTATAAATAAAGCTACTACACCTCCCAGAGCATAAAACCATTGTATTCCGAATATTTTTCCATTATCATAAAGGGAAAATCCCTTTAATTCATTTTTGTATAATATTTTATCTCCCGATGATATAGTATATATTCCATTTTTATCTGGAGTAAATTGAATAATGCTTCCTGTTCCATTTCCTATTAGACTATTGCCTGATTTTGAGTCTTTCTGATACATTACTAACCATGAAGCATTTTCATTTAAATAAAATATTTGCGGGTCTCCTTTTTTGAATGTTGTCGTCAATGTCACTGAAACTGCTTTTTTAATAGTTATATTTTGAGTTATATCAAAGAATCCTTCTTTTATTGCGGTTATCTCGTGAACTCCTTCTATTAATGCTCCGTTGTAAGGGTTAGAAACTTTTATTCCATCTATAAATATTGAAGCATTTGTCTCGGATGTTTTTATTTGTAATTGGGTAGCTGAATCAGCATTATCGGGAGTTATAGTTAGATTCATTATACTTGATTCCAATTTAGAGTTTAATAATAAATCATTGTAACCATTAGCTCTGCCTCTTATCTCATATTCTGCTCCTGAGTAAAATTTATAAGAGAATGCTCCTCCTTCTGGAATAAGTTGTCTTGCGTTAATATAAATCTCTGGGCTAGTAACAAGACTCAGAGAATTATTATCAACTAATTGAATAATTACTTCTTCTCCTGATTTTGCTTTGTCTAAAGAGGGGGTGAATAAAAATGATAAAACTGTTCCAGGTAAGAGTAATCCCTGACTTGAGATTTTTACTTCTTGTTTAAATGGCGAACCTATTGGAGCATTTCGATAAAAGAAATTTGCTTTCATAGTTATTACTCCAAATTTAATTGGCTGAAATTTCCAAATATATTGAGTTGGTGATGTTTCTAGTCCTGTTCCGATTATATAATCCGAATCTACTTCAGGCACAACTGAAACATCTGGTTGCAGATTACTGCATAGAAGAGAATAAGAACTGTTAAGATTTAAAATATTTGAAGATAAAGAACAAGTTGGAGTATTGCTTGAAGTCACATTTGAGGGGGGGGTAGTCCCAGAAGTTACTATAATATTAAAAGGAATTGTAAAAAGTTTATTAAACGCATTAACATTCAGGCTTGAAGTATAAGTCTGTTGTGTTCCCAGTCCAGTAGTATCTATTTGTAGATTGATGCTATTTGGAGTTATTGAAGATATTGATACTGGTTTTTGTCCGTCAGATGTAACTATCCCTCCTTGAATAGAAACTGAACTTGCAGTTAATGTGAATGTTCCTGTGCAATCTGTCGGATTAAATGTTATTGCAGGAATCGTAGTTTTTGTTCCTTGCTGTATTGCCTGGGTGTATGCGACGGTTGAGGGGTTCAATTGACAGCCCGTTAATTGAGTTGAGTTCACAATAAGAAAGACAGGTATTGGATAAGCATTATCTGAAAATCCTATTGTCCCAAAATTGTTTCCAATCACAGCAGAACTTAAAAAACTAACTGATATTTGAACTGAAGAATTAGAGGGTATCGTATTAGGAGATAATGTATAAAAGCTCCCTATTGGTAAGACATTTACCGCTGAGTTATTATTTGAATTACTACATGTAAATGTTTGGCTTGGAGCTGATTGACCTTGCATTTGATTTGAATTAATCTGAGCAACTGAGCATGTTGTAAGAGCAGAAGCACTATAAACCAAAGTCAAAGTAACTGCTATTAAAAGCAGAATCATTATGAGATATATCGCCCATTTTGGCAATCCTTCTTTTTCTTTATTTTTCTCAACTAAGGATTCTATCTTCTCAACTATTTCTTGATTGTCTGATTCTTGTATTGTTTCCATTATCCTAGAATTGAGAATGCCACAGCTATTGCCAAAATGAAGGAAATAATTGCTAGTGCGTATTTAATTGGCTTTTCTAAAAATTTTATTAAAATAAAAGATAAACCTAACAAAACAAATAATGAAATAAGCTTTGCTATTGTGGGGTTAATATTTAATCCAAATGAAGCTATATAAGTTACTGCATTTTGAGTGAATTCAGATATCTTATCACCTATATTATTTAAAATTTGTTTTATTTCCATCTTTTTAGATTCTATTTTAACAAAATAAGGTAATATTTAAAGGTTTTGGTTGTGTAAATGTGTATAGAAAGTTTTATATATTTAATTAATTAGGCTTAGAAATGCTGTGTCACGATGATTTAACGCTTTTTATTATCTCTTCTATTTATGAACATCATATAAAAAAAGAAAAACTCACTACTTGGGGAATAGCTAAATTAAGAAAATGGGAAGATTTACCGTCTAATATGACATGCAAACAAGCATCTAATTTCTTCCAGAAGAAAAATATGTTAATTAATCAGAGAATGAAATCTATGGCAAAGGAAGGATTTTTGATAGTTGAAAAATGTGACGGTAAAATACAATTTACTCTGATTAAAGATAGAGTTATACTTCTGTCTAGACACAAATTTCCTTGCGGATACAGAAAAGCAATTATGATTAATAGGTTTGATGAGAGATGGGTTATTTACCAAATCTAATCTAACGCATAAACTAATTGACTTATTGCTGATATTCCTACCAGACCGTAAACAATTGGTTCAAGTCCTGGAAATTTCAAAGCAGTACTTATTGTCTGAACAATGTTAAAGTTCAGAGCAGTCACTCCCCAATTTAGACCTCCGATTATCAGTGTCCATAGGGTAAAATTCTTCCAAAGGTTTTTTTTCATTTTTTTCCTCCTTTTTGATTATTTGCATACTTTCTTTAAACGTCTACACCGTTTAGAATCAGAACCAAATCTTCGGCAAATATTTTTTATGTAATCGACCTTGCAGACAATTCCTTTAGTTTTGCTTTTATAGACCATAAGAAAAATATAATCTAATCAGTTTATAAACCTTAACTAAATTAATTATTTAGTCATTAAAATCTTTATTTGAATTTATTGAGCTTGAGTAAGGAGATATATTCTTTAAGATATTCTTAGCTTGAGATGGTACACCTTTAGAGTCGAGAGCTATTTTTAAGGCTTCTGCACTTGTTATATGTCTATTTAATCCTGTTGCTTTAATCAAACAATATTTAAACTTTATATTTTGTTTCATTAATTTTAATGCAACTTCATAATCTTCTTTATTGATTGTAATCTCAGACCCTTCTATTCCATTCATAGTTATTGGAGTTATTTTTCTATTATAAACATTTAAGAATGCATGAGCAACTAAAAATCTATAAAATTCGTGTAGTTCTCTAATCCAATAAAAATTCATCCCTTTAACTAAGCTTGTTGTTATTTTATCCCAATAATATCCGCCTGATTGCCTTATGTCATCTGGAATATTGTATTTAATAATTGGTTTTATCTCTCTATTTTCTCCTGCTTGAATAGCCCTTAATTCTTTATAATAATTTAATATGTTTTCTTCCTTTTTCATGAGTAGATTGATATTGTCATAAGTGCCTATCTTTGAATTAATGTATTTTCCTATCTCTGAGTGTTGTTCTGGTGAGTGATTAATCATAATTGGGACTAACCTAAAAAACATTCCCCCTTCTAGATTTTGAATGTAACGAGTTAAATCGGAAGGAGTGCCACAAATTAATGCGACCGCTTTAGTATTTATTTCTATATTTCTTCTATTTGTTTTATCACTTATTTTTCTTTCATCTCCAGTAACACCCTCCAGGACTTTTATCACATCATAATCCTCTGCTACTTGAGAAAAATCTTCATTAATAATTGTAAATAATTCTGGATTAATTATTATTTGACTGATTAATTCTGTTGCTGAAATTCGCCTGAAAGTTAATGGATTCATAGACATCTTGGCAAATTTCTCAGCTATGGTGCTCTTGCCTCCAGAAGGCGGACTAAGAATCATTGCATTAATTTGTGGTCTTATATATTTTGTTTCATAGGGAATGTCAGGTAAAATTAGGGAGCATGGTAATAAAGATAATACCTCAAATGTCTGCTTGCCTACATGAATTAAAAGGCTTTCTGCCCAGTCACAAATGTATTTATACGGTTCTTTTCTTATTTCTTCCATGTTTTATTTGCTTTTTTCAATTAATTCTTCTATCATTTCATCTCCAAGTTTTGACATTATATCTCCCATAACTAAAAATAAAAATCCATATAAAACTATCATCAAAGTATAGCTTATAAGACTTGCCTTAAATTCACTCTTATCTAGAATAAGATTAAAAGTTTTTATATTGTTTGTAGTGTTGGGCATTGTATAATAAGCAATAGAAGGAAATCTATCAAAATCTCCTACATTCAATAAGCAAGCTATATTATCTTTACCTACTGAATATTTCTCAAAATCTATTTTATGAGTGTATTCATGAACTGTAATAATAGTCATAGTTACTCCTACAAAGGCAAATAAGAAAAATACTAAATACGCAAATATCTTTATTTGGACTCTCATCTTTTTTTGTTTTGATAGTCTTCTCTCAATCTTCTCATTGCCTGTTCAGGAGTATAAGAATTTTGATTTTTCAGTTCGACATAATCATAAAAAGTTGATAATATAGAATGGTCTTCTCTAAGGGAAGCAATATCTGATATATTTTTCATTAATTCTCTTTGTAAGTCTATTTCTTCTATCATGTTTTCTCCTCTGAGGAAATACCCAAGTCTTTCAAACATTTTAATAAATCATTGGCTTTCAAATGAACCCATTGCTCAGTTGATTCGTCTAAGACCACACCGATTGAAACAAGTTTTTCTGGCTCAAGATTATCTGATTTTGCAATAATTATATCTCTTTGCCCCCAATAATCTTTGATATATATTCTTTTGCTCATGTTTTTTCCTCATTATAAAATTTTGTGATAAATTCAACAATTTCTCTTAAACAACCATTCGTATAAAATGTTTGTTCCTGTGGGCAGAATATCCAATGCATAAATCTCCCAACTCTTGAATTATTAATAACCCCTAAAAACTCATCTTCGTGATTGTAGACATATATAATAGGCTTATTCCTATGGTCTCTTCCGTTTTCTTTGAATTTCAATAATGGTTTTTTCATTTATGTTTTTTCCTCTGGGGAAATTCCCAACTCTTTTTTTAATTCTTTTACTACTATTTCACAACATCCTGTTCCTTCAACCATTACTTTTTCAATAGCTTGGGCGACTTGCTCTTTTGATAAGGTGTCCCCCAGCGTCTCAGGTTTACAAATCGGCTCTTCACCAGATATAAAAGCCTTGCTAGTTACCAACGAGCCGTCTTTTCCTGTACTTAGGGGACTATGATTCTGTGAGGTGATTACTTTATTAATTCTTAAGATAATTTCAGAATCATTATAATCTTGTGTCCAATCATCAAGTATTTTACTAATCTCCTTTTCTCGTTCATCCCTGCCCTCTTGCTTTGCTTTCTCAATTCTACAGTGAATACAGTCCAATCCCATATCTTTAACGCATAAATTATCAACTGCCATTTTCTTCTAAGGCTTTTGGGTCTATTAATAAGCGAGTATTGTTCTGATTTGTAGTAGGTACATTATTAGTATAATTCTGATTATATTGTAACATTTTCGTGTTAATATTAATATCCTCAGATACAGTATTGTCTCTGGATAAGGTGCCAGGATGAGTTTCCACAATTGACGAAGCACTTCTCTCAAGTTGTAGCTTTTTATCGTTTTGTTTCGTGTCTCCAGAGGGAAGAAAAGAGAGTGTCTTACCCTCCTTTTTTTCCTGACTATTGTCGTCCCCAGAAGGAATCGCACCTTCGACCAACATACCATTTCCGCCTACAGGCGTAATCGGTAAGACATGCTCTACTACTGAGCTATGGGGACTATGTAATATTTCCTGTGGAGAATTCGTATTACTATTCTGCGAGGTGATTTGTTCAATTACTTCTTGAACTCCAATCATATCTTTATTTTTCCATATAAATCTAGTTTTTGAATTTTTAATGATTTCGACAATCTCCTTCTTCTCGGCGAGAGATTTTATCCAATCTACAAATCCCTTATAATCTTCAAGCTTAAAAGTTATATAATTATCACCTTCAATGCAACTATTAGACTGTAATTTCATAAAAGCAAATTCTACATCCTCAACTCTGACCATTCCTTCTTCATGTCTTCTTTCTGCAATAATTGTATTTGCAAACGCTTGAGCAACATCAAAAGTTTGTTTAAGTTCAGCCATTTCTTTTTCATGTTGGGCTTTACAAGAATTAAAAGTATCTATTCTTACTTGAGCTGTATGTTTGTAATTATCAGATGTAAGATTATATATCTCTACAAATCTCTTTATCTCAGTATCCCACCAACTTAAAGGTGCTACATGAGTTATGTCTTTATCTATGTTTGGCATTATTTTTCCTCTATTTTTTCCATCACTCTTTTAAATGATTGGGCAAATGTCTCTAATTTTCCAGTCATTTCTACTAACTTATCGTAATCTTCTTTGTAGACTCTAATATATTCAAACACTTTTATATATTCAAACACTTTTATATTTTCAACCATATTAATGTTTTAAACTATTTAAACTATTTAAACCTTTCTAAGAGGTATGTGTCTGAGATTCGACCTGAAAACATAATCCCTTCATCCACACTATTAAAAAAGAGGTGATAAGAGTGTTTTAGAACACTGCATTCCTTTAGCTTAAATTCAGTTTGTCTATCATTACTGGTTAGACGTTCCTCCTAGAAAGCATGGAAAATAATCATCTAAGTCCTCGACAAAACTCTCTTTCATACTGCCAAAAGATAAAACAGTGTGTAACATCTCATGACACAAAATTAGTTTAGTTGTTGCTTCATCAGCATAATATTCTACTATTATATTCTTTCTTTGATTCATTCCTACACAGTCATCGCAATATTTAGATATATTTTTTGTAAATAATATTGATTTTTGTGAATTATAATAGGAAGTTTTAACTTTGAATAATATCTCATAAGCATTATCAATCTCTAATTGATTCATTCCCTCAAATTTTATCTCAGGGTGATATTTCTGTGAAGGTAACGAAATTATAAAAAAATAGACTATAAATAAGACTATAAACCAAAATAAAGAGAACATGAGCCAGAAATTAATCTTTAGTAGTTTAATAGTTCTTTTAGCCGACATAATTTATTTTATCCTCCTTTGATTCTTTTTCTGGCGACCATCCGCACATTTTGCAATAAACACTTCCTGTTTCTAGATTCTCAACTAGAACGGCACCACATTCTTCACATCTTCTGTATTCGGTCATTTTCTTCCTCCCTCTTAAATAAATGAATACTACAACTTCTTATTTCTTTTCCTTCCATTGTAGTCCATTTTATTGAATTAATTAAAAAATCCTGCATGTCTATTGAATATATATGCCCGTTTGGATAAGTTGTAAATATTTTAATTACTTCTTTTTGTATAGCTAATTTTATGTCTTCATTGTTTACTGATTCTCCGACTGTCTTTGATATTCCTGGATGTAAATTATAAAAGTTATGAAAAACGTCTCTTTTGTACATTATTAAGAAATTTCCTATTGTTGTTTGAGCTATTATGTATCTATGTAAATTTATTGGAATTATGTTTTTGATGTATGCTCCTCTTGACATTAATAAGTCTATTACTTTCCTGTAAGCCGCCTCAATGTTTAATAGTTTTAATTCCATTTTTTCTATTACGATTACATTCTCTTGTATATTCTCTAGAACATATTCTTGAGCAGGTTCTTGAGTTATGTGCTCTTACATTACGCCCTCTATATCTATAACCTCCATTTTTCCTTTTTTCTGTCCATGATGGATATTTCTTCCAGCAATTATGACATATTTTTGTTATTATTGTATTCACTTTGCACCTTCTTTATTTGTTCTTCCCAACTTGGATGTTTTTTGTCTATTTCTTTTTCCCATCTTTTGAATTTATTGTATTGTTTTAAGGCTTTCATTGAATTTATTTCTATAGGTCTCCTCAAACCATCTATATTCTTCTTTATATAACTCCCGACATTTCTTGCATAGTGGAGTTTTCCAGTTCTTACCCTTGAAATGTTTATCTAAATTCTTTAGACAGTGGTTACACTTGTGATTTCTAATATTTGAGAATATCATATTTCTTTCAAAATAATATCCGTGTGTAAATACTCTATGTAATAAATTATTTAAATAATCCCTACTGATTATTAATACATCTTTATCATTGTATCCTTTTTCTCTATTATCTTTATTAATATCATTTATCCATTCTGTTACATCTTCAATCATCACATGAAATTCTGGAAAAGTACAATTTTTACTATCACACATTTTTTATCTCACCTTCTTTTATTTTTCCTTCCCTGTCTTGATTAATAATAATATCTAAAGAATCTTGAGTATTGCTGACAATCTCAGGGTGCAGGGCTTCATAGACTTGACAAGCAAACTTTTCATTTCTGAAATTAAATACTCTAAATCGCCCTCTTGCTCTACCTAGATTTTGATATTTTTCTGTCAGGAGTCCATAATCTTTGACAAAAACAGTCAATAACTGTGCAACTCTTGACACACTAATATCTTTCATATTTTCTAATATATCGCTTGTAGATAAAGGCATTTTCTTCTTCGCAATCTCAAAGAAGTCTGTCAGAAATAGTCTATCCATCTTGCTTAATTTATTTACATAGGTTATAGCTTCTTCATTTTCTATCTGATTTGCAATGGCTTTAATAAAATTTCCAGAGTAACATTTGTTTTGAATACATTTTCTAGCAACATCAAAAACTACCCTAACTGAACTTCCATAACTCTCCTCAGCAATATGACATATAAAATCTCTTGCATTCTCAGGTATATTTCCGTATCTTCCATTATATTTTTGGTGAATTAAGTTCAAGCGGTCAAGAAGAATAAGTGATAGCTGTTCTTGAGTATATGCTTGAAAGTTTAGAGGTGTGAAAAATATTGTCTTTCTGGTACTCTCGGGAAATTGATTTAAGAAGTTGAGTTTGTTAGTTATTAAAATTATTGGGGTCTGTAACTTTCTATATATATTATCTAATTGCTTGCCTAATTCTTCTATGTCTTTTATCTCACCTACTTCATCAATTACTAAAATTTTAGGATTATTTTTCATAGATTCTATAAATTCTTGTACTATGTCGCAGGTCATTTGCTTTTTTGAATTTTGTAGGGCTGAAAATAATCTTCTAGTTGTGTTATAATCCTTAGCATTAATATACTTGTGTAAACTTTTGTCTTGTATAATTATGTTCATCAGTAATGTTTTTCCCACGCCTGAATAACCAGATACAAACAAATTATCAGCATCTTCACCATTTTTAAAATTTTTAAAAACTCGTTCTACCACTTCTTTCTGATTTTCTCTGAAAAGTATTTTATCAGGTATAAACCACTCACTTAATTCTTCTATCATCTTTTTTTCTCTTATAATTAATCAAGAAATAACTTGTATTTAAATCTTTCCTTTTCCTAAAGTGTAATTCTAAAATGTTACAACTCTCTCTCTTCTTAAAAATTAATTAAAGTGTAACTCTTGAGCCTTGAGGTAAAAACACCATATATATAATATAATATAATATAATATATAATATAAATATTTATAAAGTAAATAACTATATAGTAATAACAATAATTTTTAGCTATTAACACGAACCTTTACACTTTAAATTTTGAGTAAAAAATGTAGGTTCTATCAAAATGAACTTTTACACTTTAGCTATTAACACGAACCTTTACACTTTAACACTTTAAAAAGAAGAGATAAAATTAAACGAACCTTTACACTTTAACACTTTAAAAAGTTCGTGTTAATCAATAATGCAAACATGTAGGGCTAAAAGTTACACTTTAATTAATTTTTAAAAAGAAAGAGAGTTATTCGGTTTGTTGCGAGAAAACAGATTAAATCAGAAAAAAATGAGTTAAAGTGTAAAATGCTGAGCACTGAAAAACCCTAATTAATTAGAATTACTTACCTTTCTCAATCTCTTTACTTTGCTCTCTTATAATAGTCTTTATGTCCAGGAGGTCGAATTTGTTATGGTGGCACGTGCATTTCTCAGGCATAGGTATTTCTATCTTCTTTTTCTCAATTTTTCTCAAAGAAACTATGTCCACGACGGTTAATTGACATC